>LWDU01043121.1_pt1 | contig 25948 bp, 20 predicted proteins | sample 727161 | NCBI WGS metagenome assembly LWDU01 (sample SAMN04566230, study PRJNA314399) | hydrothermal vent metagenome | isolation source: deep sea hydrothermal plume seawater | place: Mexico: Gulf of California, Guaymas Basin | collected 2004-07-11
AGGCGAAATAGTAGCTAGAGAAATAGGGGGTATTTTTTCAAGTTGTGATGTTGTTGATGAGGAAAGTATGCAGTCTGGACTAGATGCTGCAAAAGAAGCTCATGGACCTGGACGGATATTAGTAAATTGCGCAGGTATTGCTGCAGCGTCTCGTGTGGTCGGACGAAAAGGGCCCCATAGCCTCGAGATGTTTACGAAAATTATTTCCGTTAATTTGATTGGTACTTTTAACGCAACGCGTCTGTTCGGTGTGGATGCTAGCGTTCTTGACCCTTTGGAAGATGGAGAACGAGGTGTAATTATTATGACGGCTTCAGTAGCTGCCTTTGATGGCCAAATAGGGCAAGCAGCTTATACTGCTTCAAAAGGTGGTATACATAGTATGACACTTCCAATTGCCCGGGAGTTTGCTAATTTTGGAGTGAGAATTTGCACGATTGCTCCGGGTGTACTTTTAACACCCCTCATGGATGTCTTATCTGAAGAAGCGCAAGTCTCACTAGCCGCTAGCATTCCTTTCCCAGCGAGGCTTGGAAAGGCTGATGAGTACGCATCACTTGCAATGCATATATTTGAAAATAGATATCTAAATGGAGAGACTATCCGCTTAGATGGCGCGCTTCGAATGACCGCAAAGTAATATCTGTCTATATTGAAATATTTTAGAGCGGACTTTGGTCAATTTTATTGAGTTATTGGTAAATGGCACTGGAATGGCCGATTGGGAGTTTACTGTACTTTGTGCTGTCTCGTTCTTAGGTAGCCTAATAACAACCTCTGTTGGTGTAGGTGGGGGGACGCTAACCTTGGCAACAATGGCTTTATTGCTGCCTCCAGCTATCTTGATCCCTATACATGGGGTGGTTCAATTGGGCTCTAATTTTGGTCGAGCTTTATTGTTATATCGAGTTGTAATTCGAGAGATTATACCAGCATTCTTGGTAGGAACCATAATTGGCGCTATTGTCGGTGGGCAAGTAGTGGTCGCACTGCCTGTTGAAATTCTTCAGATTATTCTTTCAATTTTTATTTTATATACGGTGTGGGTTCCTGCATTAAAAGCTTATGCGGTTAAAAAATTTACCTTTGTGGGTATTGGAGCCATTGGGGCATTTACGACGATGTTTGTTGGGGCCACTGGTCCTTTAATAGCTCCGTTTGTTATTGCTATTGGTAAAGATCGAAAGCAAATTGTGGGAACGCATGCTGGTCTCATGACAATCCAACATAGTTTTAAATTAATTGTTTTTGGTCTAATCGGATTCAATTTTGGGCCATATCTTCCGCTGATTATTAGTTTAATTATTTTTGGATTTATTGGCACGTATATTGGTAAGCTTGCTCTTAATCGTTTACCCGAACATATATTTCGGGGCGCACTCAAATCGGTGTTGACGGTTATGGCACTGAAATTATTCTATGATGCTTTTGCTTCTTGGTTTCTGGGCTGATTAAAATTAGAGATAATAAATTCAGAGTATTTTTTCTTGAGCTATTGATTTTGTTGCATTTAATTGTGCTTCTCTTCGCGCAACATAGCTAGTTGAAGCGATGATTATAAAACCACCGGCCCAGGTCCAGGCATCGGGGAGTTCTGAGAAGAAGAAAAATCCAATTAAAGCGGCAATAATTAGGCGCACGAAATTAAAAGGTTCGAGTGCACTCACATCTGCACGATTATAGGCCAATGTCATTGTATAGTGAGCTCCTCCAACAAATAATCCGAGAGCTGCGAGCATGCCTAGCTGGATTAAATTCGGCCATTTCCAAAAATAAACAGCCATTAGAAAAGTGATCGGTATTTGTAGTAAAGCGACCCAGGCTCCAATAGTAATCGGTTCATCCCATTGTGTGAGGTATTTAGCAAAGATCCTTGATCCACCCCCCAGAAATATAGATAAAAGAACGTATAAAAAGCCAAAGCTAAAGGATTGAAAACCAGGTCGAATTATTAAAAGCGCCCCGAAAATTCCCACTCCAATAGCGACCCACCGTCTGAGCCGTGCAGTTTCACCAAGAAATAATACGGCGCCAAGTGTAACAAATAGCGGGCTCGTTAAAGCAAGGGCCGTGGCATCGGCCAACGGGGTCAGGGATAGGGCGGTATACCATGCGCCAACAGCTCCAGCATTAAAGAAGGCTCTTATAAAGTGAACACGAAATTTGTTCGTTCGCATGGCGTTGAATTTTGTTTTCAAGAGCCACGGTAAATAAAATGCAAATGAAAATAGGCTTGTAAAGAATGCTATTTCATACGGGTGAATTGATTTTCCAACACCTCTGACAAATCCATGAGAAGCTGTGAATAGGGATACGGATAGAATGATCAGGAGCGCAGAGCCGGCGAATGTTGCATTTGATGCGGCCTTTAGGCTAGCGCTTGAAGAATTCATTTATCGTGTTACTTTCTTGAACCGAAGAAGAGTAGGCATAGTTTGTTGACGCGTCGAATTATCAGGTTATTAGATTATTTTTGAACCCTTTCCAACCGCATTCTAATGTTTGTGTTTGCACCCTCTTTTTAGGGGCAAAAGCCACTATTTTATTTTCTTATAACTAAGTGCTGTTAATAGGTGTTTGTTGTGATAGTTAAATAATCAGATTTCCAGTTAATCTGGATGATGTGGATAAGAAAAAAATAATAGTAAGAGGTTTATACTGAATTTAATTATAATTCAGTATATTAAATATGATTGAGAATTTACAAAAAAAAATGGTGAGCGGCGGTGAAGCAATTGTGCAATCACTGTTACAAAATGATGTTGATACGGTTTTTGGCATCCCTGGTGCGCAAACATACCCGATCTTTGACGCTCTTGCACGGGTGCAATCGCGAATAAGAACGATTGGGGCGCGGCATGAGCAGGCTGCGGCTTATATGGCATTTGGATATGCTAAATCTCTAGGGTGCCCTGGCGTATATTCTGTAGTCCCCGGTCCGGGTGTTCTAAATACGATGGCGGCTCTCTGTACTGCCTGGGGAGCAAATGTCCCTGTTCTTTGTTTGACCGGTCAAATACCTCGCGAGGCAATGGGTAAATTACGCGGACACTTGCATGAGCTTCCCGATCAAATAGCAACATTGAAAACATTGACGAAATGGTCTGTCCGTATTGAGCGAGCCTCAGACGCCCCGAAGATTATAAACGAAGCCTTCAGAATAATGAGTTCCGGGCGACCAGGTCCTGTATCTGTCGAAATGTGCTGGGATGATATGGCTCAAAATGAAATGGTTGGAATATTACCGCGAGCAGAAATAGACCCATTGCCGCCTGTAAAGAAATCTGAAATCGAGTCTGCTGTAAAGTTAATTAGAAATGCTAATAACCCAATTATTTTAGTAGGAAGCGGCGCCTTACATGCCAGTGATGCCGTACTCGAATTGGCTGAGGTTCTTCAGGCTCCTGTAAGTGCTTTCAGGGGTGGAAGAGGGGTTGTAAGCGAGGATCATGTGCTTGGTGTTTCGTCCGTTGCGGCCCATGATCTTTGGCGCGATTCGGATGTGCTGATAGGTATTGGTACGCGTTTAGAGATGCCCTATATGCGTTGGTCAAACCCCATGGGTGCAGTCGTCAATCCACTGGCACCACCGCATCTTATCCGTATTGATATTGATCCATTAGAAATGACACGGCTCGTGCCGCATGCTGGTATTGTTGCTGATTCAAACGAGGGCACACGTGCGCTAACGAAGGCGCTAAAAGCACATTATAAACCTAGGCCAACAGCACTATCTGATATCGCGTACTCGAAAACTTGGGCAAATGAGAAAGTGCAAGAAATTAAACCGCATGTCGACTACCTCAAGGTAATACGAGAGGCGTTACCGCGTGATGGGTTTTTTGTAGAGGAAATTAGTCAGATTGGCTTTGCATCGCAATTTGCATTCCCAGTTTATGAGCCTCGAACTTATGTGACCTGTGGTTTTCAAGGCAACCTAGGTTTTGGATTCCAAGCGGCCCTGGGCGTTAAAGCTGGAAACCCTGACAAAGTAGTTATCTCGGTAACCGGTGACGGTGGATTTATGTTTGGTGTCCAAGAACTCGCTACAGCGGCTCAGGAGAATATAGGGTTGATTACAATTATTATGAATAATTCCGCTTTCGCCAATGTTCGTCGTGATATGAGACGGATATATAAACGATCACCTATTGGTAGCGACTTACAAAATCCGGATTTTATTGCTCTATCTGAAGCCTTTGGTATTAAAGCTTATGCTGTTGGGGATCCTGCTGGTTTGAAAGGTGCTCTGGAAACTGTAATTAAGGAAGGTGGTCCTGCTGTAATTGAAGTTAAAGTTGACCGTAATACCGAGAAGAGCCCCTGGAAATATATTTTGATGACATATTCGTAACAAGGAGAATTTTCATGAACGTCATGTCCAACGATTTAAAGACCTTAATCCCCGATACTCAACAATTTTTAAGCCAGGAAATGAAACACTTTATTGGTGGTGAATGGGTTGCTGGAAGTAATAACGGTTCGTTTTCCGTAATTGATCCTTCAAGTGCAGAGGTTTTAGCGGAAATACCAAAGGGGAACGATAAAGATATTGATGCCGCTGTTCAGGCAGCAAATAACGCTTTTAATGATCCTTTATGGAGAGATATGCCGCCGGCTGATCGAGAAAAATTGATGCATCGGTTTGCAGATTTAATTGAAGGACACGCAGAAGAATTGGGCCAACTTGAGGCACTGGATGTTGGTATGCCAAGTTTTATAGGGCAATACGTAGAGGTTGGGAATGTACTGGAAACGTTGCGTTATATGGCTGGCTGGCCAACCAAGATTAATGGTCGAACAATGAATATCGGCGAGCCAATGCCTGAAAAACGCTTTTTTGCGTATACAAGTCGTGAACCGGTTGGTGTTGTTGGCGCTATAGTTCCTTGGAATGTGCCTTTAATGATAGCTATGTGGAAAATTGCACCTGCACTGGCGACGGGTTGCACAATAGTTATTAAGCCTTCTGAAGTAACGCCTTTAGCCACTCTGCGATTAGCTGAGCTTGCTGTTGACGCCGGCATTCCAGCAGGAGTGATTAACGTTGTTAATGGTCTTGGTGCAGAGGCCGGGCAAGCATTGGTGGAACACCCTTTAGTTAGTAAAATAAGTTTTACAGGTTCGGCAGTAACAGGAAAAGCTATTAATAGAGCGGCGACAGAAACATTGAAAAATGTCACTCTTGAGTTGGGGGGGAAGTCTCCCGTTATTTTGCTGGATGATGCTAATTTGAATAAAGCAGTCCAAGGGATATCGATGGGAATTTTTGGTAATACTGGTCAGGTCTGCGTCGCTGGATCGAGGCTTTATATTCAACGAGGAATTTTTGATAAAGCTGTAGATAGGTTAACCAAAGAGGCTCGTTCTTTGAAAGTTGGCCCAGGATTACATCCTGAGACAAAAATCGGTCCGCTGGTCTCAGAAGCGCATCGCGACAAGGTCATGGGCCTGATTAAGGCTGGGGTGAAATCCGGTGGTGAGGCAGTGACCGGTGGTTCTATGATTGATGGACCTGGATATTATGTTGAACCCACGGTGCTAGTTAATCCCCCTCAATCTTCACAAGTGGTCCAAGAAGAAATATTCGGACCTGTAATAACTGCTATTCCATTTGATGATTTGGATGAAGCAGCTGAATTAGCGAATGATACGACCTATGGTCTCTCATCTTATATTTGGAGCCGCGATATTCAAAAGGTTCATCAACTTGTTCCTAAAATAAGGGCCGGACAGGTATATGTGAATAGTAGTCCATTCCCCCATCCGGCAATGCCAATGGGAGGTTATCGGCAGTCTGGGATAGGCCGTGACCTTGGTGAAGAGGCTATTAACCATTACACTGAGCATAAGTCGGTGGTTATAGGAATAAATTAATCATAAAATTTATTTTGGTTGTTTTGTAAGAACGGGGCAATTTCATTCCTTATTGTAATGGTTAGGAATTTTGTTTGCGACGCTGTCACTAGCATTCAACTATAGAGGGCGCAGGGATTATATTGGGAAAAACTATAAGCTAGATGCAAAGATAGGTTGAGTATTTGGACCTTGGGGTAATTTTAACCCACGCCAAAAACGACTAAAATTTTCATCAAAAAGATCATCTGGAAAAGCAGGATCAATATTGGTTAAACGATTACTTGGAATCTCGATAATTTTAATATGAGGATGTGTAGATCCAAGGTATTCTATTCTATTCCGTTTTGATTTAACCGGTGTGTTTGATTGATTTAATTGGATACATATTAATTTTTTACCGGTCCAAAAAGATAAATCAAATTCAGCGAAGTTTAGTTCTTCATTATTAAATCCAGGTGATAGCAGGATGTTGGTATTTGGCATGGGTAGCCAAATAGAATAAATCCAGTCTTCTTGAGAAAAAATGTCTGCGTCCGGATCAGTAGTGGTAATCTCTCGGGTTTGTTCTGACATAAATTTGAGGTAAGAATTAATAAAAATTCGGGTAGATTGGGAAAAGGGGGGGATGCCTCTCATAATTTTTTCAATTGTAAGATTATATAGTAATTGAAAATTACTGGCTTCTATCAAAGCATCAGGTGAAAAATGCATCCATCCCTCGCTACTTAGACGTAGTGCAGGAGAATTTTCTGTAAAAAGTGCATGTTGATTAGACAGATCATAGGAAGCACCTTTTGGTAAAGGCCGTATTTTTTTGGCTACCGTCTCTGGGTCAGAAACTATTCCATAAATGACAAGAGTTTCTATATATCCATCTCCATGACATAGAGACCGCCGGCCCAACGATCTCCAGCATAAACTATAGCATTTTCATCAACATAAACTTCATTCATCTGGATGGCTGGTACGCGGGAATTTTCTGGTCCAGGTGGAACAAAATAGGCGATTAGTTCAGGCTGATAAGGATTTTTTAGATTATAAACTCGAATACCCGCGTTAAAAAATGCACCGATGATAATTTCTTCGCTATGGAAAGATGGCCCAGGTCTATTTTCATGTAAATTATGAGAGCCAAAACGTCCTCCTTTATGTCCAAACTCTTCAACGGGGGGGAGAGGCAACGTGCTGATTGGAACTAAATTCTTCTCATTTCTAGCATCAATTACCCAGGTAAGTTTTGGCCAATCTTCAGCATCATCCTTGATGCATTCGTCTGATACAATTAATAATCCACGATCAAAGAGCGGCATGACCGTGTGGGTAAATCCAGGGTAGGGGTTATGGGGACTCCAGTGAGAAACGACTTCTGGTTTGGATTTATTAGAAATATCCAAAATAAAAGCACCACCATCTATATAACCTAGATACGCTCGATCAGGATGATCTGGATAAATATTAGCGTTATGTAATCTAAACGCATCGCCACCTCGTAACTCATCTAGAGGTTCAGGAATAATCCGCTCTGGTGGAGGAGCTTCATCTCCTTCCATGGTTCCAGGATACCACCATCGGCCCACTTCCTTCATTTTACTTGGGTTGCGTACATCGATAATTTGATAAATTTGATCATCTCTTGGATGCCTTGGCGTAAAGTCGGGCGCTCCACTTGCCATATGGACGTATTCACCGTCTACAAACCATAAACAATGTACACCTCTGGAATGTGGACCAGCTGTAGAATGAAATCCAATTGACTTAGGGTTTTCAGGGTCACTGACATCAAATAGCTCAATCCCCGCAGGTTCCAATCCAAGTTCATAAACTTGGTACGCGACAGCAAGGATATCGCCAGTTACTTCCAAGGAGTTAGAACGCATATTTTGATGTGGGAGTTCTGTCTGACAAATGACCTTAGTATTTTTGGGATCTGATACATCAACGCCAGAGAAGTTTTTTGGTGGACCTTCATGGGCAATCCACAATACCCGTTTTCCTTTGTTAGTTACTTGTAAGGCCATTCCTTCACCGACACCACCAAACCCTCCAAGGGTGTTATGGTCAATTAGTTTCATATTTTTTGAAAGTGTGTCTGACATATTAGTTTTGAACTCCCCTAAAATTTACTGATACTATTATCTTAACCTTTTTAAAAAATGCAAACATTGAACAGCAATTAGTTTTAGGAAAATTATTTGATGATTGTTACTGAGGCAAATGTATTCAATAAGGTTCCAATCTCGATTATCACGGGTTTTCTTGGCAGCGGTAAAACGACGTTACTCAACTACTTAACGGCGCAGCCGAATATGAGTGATATTGCGTTAATAATAAACGAATTTGGAGAGGTTGGGATAGACAACTTGCTGATAGAGAGTTCTATTGAGAATACTCTTCTATTGGAAAATGGCTGTATATGTTGTTCCATAAGAGGAGATCTTGTTGACACTATTATTGATCTTTTTACTAAAGTTGAAAATGGACAAATTCCTAAATTTAAACGGATCGTCATTGAGACAACGGGTCTGGCAAATCCCGGGCCGATTATCAATAGTATTAGAAATGAAAAACTAATTTCAAAGAAATGTGAATTAGACAATGTAATTACTTTAGTTGATGGTATACAAGGCGCAGCTCAACTGGTCAGATATCAAGAAGTCAAAATCCAAATATCTCAGGCTGATCTATGCCTAATTTCCAAGTGTGATATTGGATCATCTAAGAAAATTAATAGCCTAGAAACAGATTTACTTAAAATTAATCCAATACTTAGAACAAAAAAAATTAAAAATGGTCGGATTAATCCAAAATTTTTATTTGAAAAAATTTCCCCAGGTTTTAGGAATATAGAACTTTTAAATCAGCATCCCCACGAGGGGGTGGATAGTTTTGCACACGGCAAAATATCCAGTTGGTCTTTTGAGAGTGATAAGGACATTGATGAACCGCGGTTTAGAGATTGGATAAATATGTTATACACATTGCGTCCTTACGCGATGCTTCGTATGAAGGGAATTATCAAATTTAAGAACCGCAAGCAACCTATCCTAATTCAGGCTGTTGGCAGCAGTATGAGTGAGTTACAAGAACTCGATGGTTGGCCCTTAAAATCAAATCAGACGAGGTTAATATTAATATTTAATGGATTACCGCAACGGTCGGTAAGCACCAGTTTTTCTCGTTGGGTATTAAATGAAAAAGGCTAACTAATATTATTCAAATTAACTTTAATTATTTAAAATGATTATAGAAATTACGGGATGGCAGACCCCATAGGGATAATTTATGCCGTTCTTTAGTCCTTTAATCCGGCATTAAGCCGATCCACCAGGTTGCTCTTGGAAACGGTACATAGAAAAAATACAGGAAGGCAAAGTAACATGCGATGCAACTTCCCAGAGGGACTATCATAGCGAGCCTAATATTCCTGGGGGTTTTGTCGAGAGTCAGATAAATTGATGTTAGAGATAGCATGAGCCAGCTAGATAGCCAGAACCCCAGCCCGTACATTAGGAACATATAGGCAAGTACGATTATAAAGAATACAAGTACGTCTAAATAGGCAATACGTTCTTCCGGGGTTAGATGAATAATATCTGGAAGACGTTTAATAATCAAAGCGAATGCACCGCGCGCAAAGAGAGCGATACCAGCGATTAGAATAACGTAGTTAGCCAGAATGGGAAATATCCAGTCCTTTGGGTCCGCGCTATTATCTGCTGAAAATATTCCAAATATGCAAAGTAGGATCAGCCCAGTTAAAAGATCTCTGTCTAACAATCTTTGCATACTGTATTCTCCTCTATTTTAACCATAGATAACCACTAGCTTTTAACTGAAGCGCTCTCGCGTTCCTGTATCTGGTCCTTCCTGCGTGTCCAAACTACCAAGCCTACTGACACAATAATGAGTACAATAAGTGAAATATTAATTGTGCCAGTGAAAAATACTTTTCCGACCCCAATGGCATCTGAAATATACAAAGCTTGTATAAGTGAGGGTTCTATAATGGGTCCCAAGATTAGCCCTAGTCCAATAGGGCCTGGATGGAAGCCTAGTCGTTTGACAAGAAAAACAAATACTCCGAGCCCGAGCATGATGTAAACATCGAAGATATTATTTCGGATCGCGTAGGCTCCGATCGTAGCTAAAAGCATTATCAGGGGAGCTAAAAGCCTTAAAGGTATGCGGATTATTCTGACCAGTAATGGCGCAAATAAGCTTCCAAGAATGAAGGTAACAATTCCCGCGAACAATAATGACCAGCCAAAGGAGTAGACAAGTGCTCCGTCATTTTGGAAAAGCTCTGGGCCAGGGTTTAAGCCTCTTAGCATCAGTGCACCAGCTATCACGGCAGCTGGAGATGAGCCTGGAACACCAAGTGTGACTAACGGGATCATCGCCGCTGGGGCCGCTGCATTATTGGCAATTTCTGACGCAGTTACTCCTCGTAAGTCTCCTTTGCCAAATTGGCTTTTATCCTTAGCCCATCGTATGGCTTCATTGTATGAAACTAACGCGGCAATTGGACTGCCGGCACCAGGGAGGATCCCAATGAAGCTGCCAATCGCCGAAGAGCGAAGTACATGCCATGGATGCTCCATTACTTTTTTTATTGTTTTGAGAGTTTCGCCACCTTTGGGTTTGTATTCGGCTATAAATTCTTTTCTGCGTAACTCGCTAACCATTGAAAGAACTTGGGGTATTGCAAAGATGCCAATCAGTCCCGCAACAAGCGACACACCCCCTTGCAGTTGCGGGATGCCAAAGGTGAAGCGAGATAGCTCATTACCATGACTTATTCCGATACAACTAATTAGAAGTCCTATCGCGGCACCGGCGAGCCCTTTGAGAATAGAATCTCCTGCTAAACTTCCGATAATTGTTAGGGCAAAAACGCCCAGCCAGCAAAACTCAGGTGGACCAAATTTAAGTGCAATCGCAATCAATGGCCAAGCGAGCAGCAGGTAACATCCTGCGCCAAATACGGTCCCTAAGGCTGAACTGAAGCAGGATGCAACGATCGCTTCTTGTCCGCGGCCTTGTAATGTCATCGGGTGTCCGTCGAAGGCGGTGGCCATCGCTGCCGGTGTTCCCGGGGTATTTACGAGACATGCCGGTATGGCATCAGAAAACATTGCGCAAACATAAAGGCCTCCCAACATAGCGATACCTTCACCAGTTGGCAGGGCAAAAGTGAAGGGTACGAGCAGAGCCGTTCCCATCGTTGCGGTCAGACCGGGCAGAGTGCCAACTATCATACCGATCATGACGCCCACAGTGAGCCAAAGCAGTGTTGACAGCGAGAGCGCCTGATATAGACCTTCAATCAATAAAAAATTCCTAAACTATTATTACATATGTTAAAAAAAGTTTAGCTCAGGGCATTCCCTTACGCACGCGAATCTTAAGTTGGAATTTAAATAGCCAGCATTCTATATCGGGTGTTTAGTTTATCCCCAGTACCAATATAATTGATACTGGGTTAAACTAGTATTCGGAAACTCGTTAGTTTCCGAATTTCTTAACTGCAGCGCCAACATACGCTGCCGCTTCAGCAGGCGTTTGATACAAATTCTCATAACCGCCTTTAGAAATAGCATTAGCTACTGACGGAGCTCGAGTTGTCTTTAAAAGCGCTGCGTTTAGAATTTTTACGCGGTCGGCTGGGGTTCCTGGAGGCGCCATAACACCCCAAGTAGTCATATATTCCCATTTTGGCTCATTTGGTACATTCCCAAGAGCTGGAATTTTTTTCGATCCAGCGACTACCAACGCATTCAATTTTGCTCTATGCTTCACAGCATGGTTGGAGGCTGTCATTCCAGCGTCCACGTGTTTGCCTAGTAGCATCGGTATCATTTTACCCACACCACCAGAAACTGGGACATAAGTGTATTTGATGTTTAATATGGACCCAAGAGCTGCCATATTTACCTTGCCAGTACTTCCCACACCAGCGACTGTTATTTTACCCGGGTTTGCTTTAGCTTCTGCAATAAAGTCCTTTAAGGTTTTGAACTTGCTACCCTTTGGTACCATGAGTGCGCCGACGGCCCTTTCTGTCATACCGATATATGAAAATTTACCCGCCTTGAAGCCAACGCTGGCCTTTTTACCGGCTATAACAATGTTTGGAACGACCACATTACTAATTGTATAGCCGTCATTCTTAGAGCGCCATAGCTCACCAAAACCAACAGCTCCGCCGCCGCCAGTTTTGTAGATGATACGCACCTTAACTCCAAGTGCTTTTTCCAGACCAGGTTGGAGCCTACGGGCCTGTTGATCTGATCCGCCGCCCGGAGAGTAAGGAACGATGAAAGTGATTGGTTTATCAGGATAACCTGCACTAACGCTACCAGCTGTAATCGCAACGAATGCGCCAGCGACTGCACCAAGAATTCCTTTTCGTAGATAATTATGTTGTGTCATTATTTTTTTCTCCCATTAATAATTAAGACTGATTGCCGATACAGGGCTTCCTCTAGAAATCGAATATGAATTCGATAATGTAACCCAAAGTCGGCCCTTATGTAACTGCAAGTTTAACATTTCACGGAAATAAATAAAGGCCAGTCTTATATAAGAGTCAACAACAAACTCCGACATAATTCAAGAAATATAGAACCCGCATAAAAATTAAACAAATTTGACACTGTTCACATATTTCTATCCACATGCGTAATATCGGAGTTTAACTTACGTCGGGTTAGTTTTGATTGACTAAGAAGCCTCAGCAAGACGCCGTTGAAGTTCAACGACGTTTGGTACAGCCGTGTAATCCTCGCTTAATCCACCCGAACCGGCGGGACTTTTGAATGTGATGAAGCGGCAGGGACTTTCAAGGAGACTTATGCCGTGGACGGTGTTTCGCGGGATGTAAACAAGATCTCCGGGACCAATGTTGATGATCTCGTCGTCGAGAAGGTGAGCGACGCGACCTTCGAGCATGTAAATCCATTGCTCATCTTTGGGGTGGGAGTGCGGCGGCGGTGTTTCGCCGGTCTTGTAAGTTACGATACCAACCTTAATTAGGTCGCCCCCGAACTGCATCATCATGACGTTCGGGTTTACGACGTCTGGGGTCGCTTCCATGTCTTGTGCTTTATAAACCGGCATCAAATAATCTCCTCATACAAATTCCCCTCAGATTTTATTTTAATAATTCAGTTATCGAACTGACATAATTCTATAACGCGTATTATTTTATACGATTATTTTATCCAATGCTCGGTTGGGTCGAGCACCCATATAGGTTATCCCGCTTGCATTAACTCCTAGGTTTACCATTAGTTTCGCTAATTCGATAGATGCGGTGTATCCTTCTAAGACTGGTATGTCCCATCCTCGTTCTTTTAAGCCTTTTTCAATGTGAGGCTTTAGGAAGAATGTCATCGAACAACCAAGAGTTATAACTTCTGCTCCATCTTCTATAATTGCTGCTTCAGCTTGTTCAATGGCCCGTTCAACAACGATATTGTGGTCGCCGCGTGCAACAGCTTCGCATTGTTTGGTTAACGTGTCGGGGTCAGTGTCGCCCGGTCGAGGTAGGCTATAGCCGATAGTCCTTATAGATCGGCAGCGATCTTGGAGTTGATGAGTACGAACAAGATCTCGATAATAGACATTATGTACACCTTCAATATCTATTATCGAAAAGCTATCACCAAGCATTACGGCTAAATACATTTGGGAAAAAGCATTAGCTGTTACAACAACACCATATTCTCGTCCTATTTCACGGGATTCGAGGAACCCTGGTTCACCACCACCCAGCAAAATAGCAGCATTATATTTGCCGGACTCGCAGGCTTCTCTAACACATCCCATACGAGCTGTTGCTGCGTGTGCAAATTCTTCACGCGTTTCAACAGACCAATTCCCATAAGGTGGTTTTGCCCCCGGGTGAAGTTCCCAATCAACATCTTCTAAGTGTTGAAGAACAAAGTCATTATTTAATAGTCTTTCTTCCTTAGATTTGTCCTGTGGCACCGAATAACCTGGAACCCTAAATTGATCTTCATCCGGCAAGTGAAATGGGGGTATTAAAATAAATTTATATTTTGATGGATTTGTCACTAAATTCTCCTAATTAGAACTACTAATTCATTTTTATAACGACCTTAATCGCACCGTCGGTTTGATTTTCTGCATAACTAACTGCCTTGTCAGCTTCTTCCAGAGGGAAGGTGTGGGTGTGAAGAGGTGAGGGGTCAAATCGTTTCTGTTCTAGGAGACTGGCTGCGCGCCTAACGGCACTGTTACCTTCTCCACGAATACCAAACATATAAATATTATTGCTGACGACATACGCAAGGTCAGTCGGTGTGAGGCCATTGGCGAACGCTGCCAGACATACTTTGCCACCACGATTTGTCATGTGTAAGATCTGATTAACTACAATGGGAACGCCGGACGCTTCAACGGAAAAATCAACTCCTTTCCCTTTTGTTAAATCTCTTACTTTTTCAACTGGATCTTCTGCGAGCGGATCTATTAGAAAATCTGCGCCCAGATGTTTTGCCATTTCTCGACGGTCGGGGCGAGGCTCGGATATTATTACAGGTGCGGCACCTAATGCCTTGGCAAGGGCAATAAACATCAGACCAATTGGACCGCCGCCAGCGACTGCGATCGATTGACCGGCAACTAGGCCACCAAGGACATCGAGACCGTACATTGCAGTGCCGGCCGTGACGGTTAGCGTTGCAACTTCATCACTAAGATGATCTGGAACTGCAACTAAAGTATTTATATTATTTATAGCATACTCTGCAAAACCACCGTCAGTTGTAAAGCCGTTGGCTCGATGACCTTTGGATCGGTAGCTATAGTTATGACACGACGTGTACATACCTTCTCGGCACTTTGCACAACGACCACAACCAGCGTGAACTTCGACAGCAATTCTGTCACCAGGTTGCCACTCGTCGACATTTTCTCCCGTTTTTACGACAGTTCCCATATATTCATGGCCCATGGTAAAATCTTTGTTGAAAGGAATTTTGCCTTCAATCATTGCAGGATGACCATGGTGTAAGACCTCTATATCGGTATGGCAGACTGCGATTGCACCAACTTTAACTAGGACTTCAGATTGGCCTGGTTCAGGAACCTTTTTTTCAACTAACTTCATTTCATGGGGACCGCCTAATACCCATGCTTTCATAGTTTTTGGTATTTCATAGTTATTTGTGTTGGACTTCTTTTTAGTCATTCCGCGACCCCATTCAGGCTTTATAGCCTCTTAATTATGATGGTTTACAGTTCCTTTTTTTTAAAAAAAAGTAAAGATATAATGCATCTGTATTTCACTATTTAAATCGAATATCTTATCTTTTTTGTCAGCAGTGTTAGCTTTGTTGTTAATACAATACATTAACAAGATAGAAATAAGTGCGCGAGATCAATTAAAGTTAAAGAAAATTTAAACGTCTAATAATAATCTTTATAAAATTACGAAACAGTTCTTAGAGTGAGACATTTATGAAATAATAAAAGTAGTTTTGTTACGGAGTAACGCATAAAAAAATAATCCGTACTCCAGAAAGTGGAAGTAATGAGCGAGATTACGATCTCCAATGAGAAAAAGATCAACATAGTCGTAATTTTTTAAGCTGTTATAATAATTCAATTGTCAGGACGCCTAATCTTGATAACTTAGCTAGTCGCGGAACACTCTTTACAAATGCCTCAACAAATTCACCTGTTTGTGTCCCTGCCCGGGCCTGTTTGGCGACCGGAAAATATGTTCATCAGAATAAATGTTGGGATAATGCTATTGCTTATGACGGATCTCTTCCAAGTTGGGGCCACTATTTGCAAGACGCTAATATTTGCGTAAATTCTATTGGTAAACTTCATTATCGGTTTGGCGAAGATCCAACTGGCTTTGATGAACAATTTATACCTATGCATATAGCAAATGGTGTCGGTGATTTAATGGGTTCTATTAGACCAGATTTACCCGAACGTACTCAAAGTCGTAAATACTCCGAGTTAGTCGGTCCAGGAGAGACTGAGTATACAATTTACGATCGAGATATTTCTGCTAAAGCGTGTACGTGGCTCAAAGAGCGTTCGGAGAGCCCCCAGAAGCACGAGCCATTTGTTCTTTTTGTTTCTTTTATCGCGCCACATTTCCCCTTAATCGTGCCTGAAGAATACTATGATTTATATAAAAATCTTTCTATTCCGACGATAAAAAAGTCCAACCCTGAATTAGATGATCACCCTTGGTGGAGAGCATTTAATGAATGTTATACTTTTGATCGCTATTTCAAAGATGATGACCATCGTAAAGTTGCGATAGTTTCTTATTTGGGTTTATGTACTTTTGTGGATGAATTAATTGGCAAAGTATTGGATAGCTTAGATCATAACGGTTTCTCAGAGAATACCAATATTATGTATTTAAGTGATCACGGTGAAAATTTGGGAGCTCGCGGTCTTTGGGGTAAGTCGGTGATGTATGAAGAGTCGGTTGGGATCCCGATGTTACTATCTGGTCAAATGAATATGGGCAGGAAGGTAGTGAAAACACCGGTATCTTTAATAGATGTTTTTCCGACAATTCTAGATTTTTTTGATTTAAATAATGTTGCTGATACTCCTGGTCGTTCTCTCTTTGAAGTTGCTCAGGAAAAAGATAATGATAAGAGGCTGGTTCTTAGTGAATATCATGGGGCGGGATCCGTTTCAGGGGCATTTATGTTAAAAGATGGGCTGTATAAGTATATTTATTATGTTGATTGCGAACCTGAACTCTACAATTTAGAAGAAGATCCGGAAGAGTTAAATAATCTAGCAAACCAAAAAGATTACCAAGATATTTTAACTTATTATAAAGAACAACTTTATTCTAAATTAGACCCAAAATCTGTTAATGCCGAGGCACTTGCTGATCAAGCTGATTTGATAAAGCGTAACGGCGGTGTCGAAAAGGTTTTAGAGAGGGGGGGGCTTAGTGGCACACCCGTTCCCGATGGTCAGTCTACTCGGGTTGACTTGAAATAAGATATACCATCTACATGGCAGTCCATTTTTTTTGGTGTTTGCGGAGCAATAACTAAACTCTTATATCACCTAGTGTATCCTTTGTAAAAAATCTAGAGAACGCCCAAAATTTTATTTGCTATCCGTATATTATACATTTTCTCCCTGCGGATTGCGCTGTCGTTAGGGCCACTGAGTGCAAAATTTTGACCATTAATTCTAATTTTAAGGGAATTATTTATATGTTGGTTGGGACATTTTTCCTGACCATAATGACCGCAATCGTCCGTAGTCTTGCGGATGACTTGCACCCATTTGAAATTGCTTTTTTTAGGTGTCTTATGGGATTAGCTATGTTACTCCCGATATTGCTTCGTAACGGTGTCAAGTCGATGTATACTAAAAATATTGGCAGTATGGCGCTTCGAAGTGCATTTCATACGGGTGGAATGTTATTTTACTTCATGGCGTTGACTTTAATGCCATTAGCCGAGTTGTCTTCTCTAACTTTCCTAGCGCCTCTTGTAATTACTTTACTTGCTGTTTTGTTGTTAGGAGAGAAATTGGGTATACGTCGTATTGCCAGTCTTATTATTGGGTTCTCAGGTGCTTTAATTATTTTGCGACCTGGTTCTGAGGTTATGAGCACTGGCGCCATTTATGCACTAGTTTCTGTATTTAGTTGGTCAGGTGCCGTAATTATTATTAAGCGTCTTTCTCGTACAAATTCTACAGTTACGATTACGATCTATGGTTTATTTTTTCTTACATTGTTCACATTTGTTCCGGCGTTATTTGTTTGGCGCTGGCCAACCTCCGACCAATACATCTGGCTTTTTGCCTTGGCTGCCGTTGGAACTGTGGGACAACTTTTATTTACCGAGGCTATGAAGGTTGCTGATGTTACGTTGATTATGCCATTTGATTTTTCTAAACTTGTCTATGCCAGTTTATTTGGGTTTTTCTTTTTTTCTGAAGTACCAAGCTTTTGGACTTTCTTTGGCGGAGGGATTATTTTTGCGAGTGCAACCTACGTTGCTTATCGCGAACGCCAGAAAAAGAACGTAAGGTCAGATCCAATTAAGATTTTGGAATAAGATTTATTCTTATTTATGATTGCAACCATCTCATCAATTGTAGAATTTATTTTATCATTACTATGGGAATTGAAATAAATGCCTGAAACACCCATCATGATTGTTGGCGGCGGTCCCGTTGGGATGAATTTAGCTCTAGATTTAGCATGGCGTGACGTTCCGTGTATGTTGGTGAATCAAGCGAAGACTACCCCAAATCATCCTCAAGGAAATTCGCATAATGCTCGAACGATGGAACATTATCGTCGTATAGGTATTGCCGATAAGATACGTGATGTTGGTCTACCGATGGATCATTGTGGTGATGTTATTATTGTTACACGAATTAAGACATTTGAGTTGTGTCGGATTAAAATTCCATGCCTGCGTGAACGTATGACGCCTGGATCAATCGACCTGGAGTTGGGGCCAGAGCCTTTACAGCGGGCATCTCAGATGTTTGTTGAAAAAATATTGAAATCTGAACTTGATAAGAAAAAACTTGTCGATATGCGTTTCGGTTGGAAGTTAAATTCCTTTGAAGATTATTTAGAGGGCGTAATAGCTAAAATTGAGAATTTGGAATCTGGTAAAGTTGAAGAGGTCGAATGTGGCTACCTCATTGGTTGCGACGGGGCGCAAAGTACCGTGCGTAAGGCCCTAGGTATTGAATATAATGGTAAGGGTGGTGAAGAGGTCGATTTTATGCTGGGGCGTATGCTATCTATTTATTTTGAAGCACCAGATCTATACAAGATTATGAAGACCGATGCACCATGGCAATTTCATTCGATGAATCCAGAGGGGCGTGCATCTATTGTGGCCCTTGATGGAAAGGGAAAGTTCCTTACCTGGGCAAAGCTTGAAGTCGGTCAGACTGCGGAAACAATTGATCCAAAGCCATATATTACTCGCGTCATAGGCGAAGAAATTCCAATTATAATATTATCTTCATTACCTTGGCAGGCAGGCTTGTCGTTAGTCGCAGATTCTTATCAGGTTGGGCACGTTTTGCTTGCCGGTGATGCCGCGCATTTGTTTACACCAACTGGCGGTTTTGGAATGAACACAGGGATTGGTGACGCTGAGAACCTTGGATGGAAATTAGCCGCTTGGTATCAAGGCTGGGCTGGAGAGCGTTTGATTGAAAGTTATGAAATTGAGAGGCGCCCGGTTGCAGTTCGTAATTTAGCGCAATCCTATGCATTAGCCCAAGCTAAAGCATCACTTACTGTGCCGATAAATATCGAAGATGATACGCCTGAGGGGGATAAAATTAGATTACAATTTGGCGCTAAAATCGCAGAAGCTTTAAAGGAAGAATATTTTTGTATAGGTATTCAGTTGGGCGCCCGTTACGATGGGTCAGCAATAATCAGTACTGAAGATCAATCTCCGCCAGAAAGTTCTCCATTTGAGTATATTGCTTCAAGTCATCCTGGGGGCCGCGCTCCGCATGGTTGGCTACAAGATGGTTCCGCTCTTTTCGATGGTTTTGGTAAGAACTTCACATTGTTGCGCTTAAACGGTTGTCGGGATTCTTGTGAACCGGTGCTTGAAGCGGCTAGGAAAAAAAGGGTGTCCTTAATTTTAGTGGATGAAGATTGCTCTCAAATTTATAATCTTTATAAGGTAAACTTCGTACTTATACGTCCGGATCAATACGTGGCATGGAGAGGTGATTCCTTACCGAAAGAGTCTAACGCTTTAATTGATTTAGTTATTGGTGGGTTGTAAGTTCGTGCTGTTTTGGAGAAATTATTTTATTAATAAAAGGGTCAGAATTCAAGTGATGGCTTAACGTCTCAATTCATCACAATTTTTTTTTTGGTGTACTATATTCGTTATAAAAGCAATATAGGGTATGTGGAACGATAATGAAAATATTAGATCTTTGGCCTACTAAAATAGCGAAGAAAGAATTATTGGATTGTCAGGAACGGAATGAGGCACTTCTGCAGCTTGTTAAAGATTGGGAAGACCAAAATAAGTCGCTAACCACAGATTATCGTGATCAAAATCCTTTTGAAATTAATAGCCCACCTACAAATTGGTTAAGGGAGGAAGTTAACCTTGCTGTCATAGAGTATCTCCAGTCAATAAATATTGATTATGCGGTAAACTGGCAAATTCATGGCTGGGCGAATTTAAATCGGAAAGGGGACTACCACGATCCTCATAATCATCCACAAAGTTATTTGAGCGGTACATATTACGTAAAAATACCTCCGGGAAATGAAACGACTAATCAACGTTCTGATGTGCGTCCAAACTGTATAACATTTTATGATCCTCGCACTGGGTTTAATATGCAGTCGATTAAAAATGACCCCTATATTGAGCCCGAGCATACAGTTTTGCCAGAACCGGGTTTATTAATGCTTTGGCCTGCAAGTTTGATGCATTTCGTTCACCCAAATTTAAGTAATGATATCCGTGTCTCCATCAGTTTCAATATTATGTTAAAATGGTCAGATGACTACCTACCTGAACAACAATGAATATAATCGTGTCACCTTCTCCATTTTACCGGAGCGCTACTTGGGCGGCTCTCATTGCAATTAAAGATTTTAGAGAAGGTTTTAATGCTGTCATTAGAGAGGCTGGGGTCGAGTTCGATTCTGAGGCAAACGAGCTAGTATTCCATTTGATTTTTTGCGTTTGCCGGTTGCTTCGTCATTTACATACATTCTTTTTTCAGACACCCTTGATGGATGGAGTTGGTTTGGTGCGGTAATGATTTTTGCCGCAAGTTACTATACTGTTCGGCGGGAAAAGTTGAACTCTTGATATTTTAATATCTATCGATATAAAAACATTCAAATAGATGTTTGGTTTTTTTATCTAGGCATTGCTTTTTTATTCAGAAACACGGATATATGCGCCGTAATGATTAAAATATTTATAGATGGTGAAGCGGGTACTACGGGTCTGAAAATACTCGACCGACTTCAGGGGCGGAAAGAGTTTGATCTTTTGCATTTAGAAGATGAGCGGCGAAAAGAGATATCTGCGCGTGCTAAAATGCTCAATGCAGCCGATATATGTATACTCTGTTTACCTGAAGGCGCCTCTCGCGACGCCGTAAATTTGATTCAAAATGACGCAACGAGAGTAATAGACGCTTCAATAGCTTTTAGGACAGATTCGGATTGGGATTATGGCTTTCCTGAGTATAAAAGAGATCAAAGTGAGATTATCACAAAGTCGAGAAGAGTTAGTAACCCAGGCTGTTATGCGTGCGCTTCGATTTCTATGATATATCCGTTAGTTTCTGCAGGGATTTTGCCGAGTAATTTCCCTGTGAGTATTAACGCCGTTTCGGGTTATAGCGGCGGGGGTAAAAATCTCATCGCAGCTTTTGAAGATCAAAATTCTAACGACAGGATTGATAGTGCATTCTATCTTTATGGTTTGGGGTTGTCCCACAAGCATACCCCTGAAATTCAAAAGTGGAGTGGTTTGGACAATGCTCCGCTCTTTGTGCCCAGTGTAGGACGTTTTGCTCAGGGAATGCTTGTATCAGTACCTTTACAATTGTGGCAATTAAAAAACAACGTAACCTCTAGTGATGTACAAGATGTATTGGCAGAGCACTATTCAGGTCAACCTTTTGTAAATGTCGAGTATTTGTCTGATGCCGCTCAAATGGACAATATCGATCCTGAAGGTCTTAATGGTAGTAATATGTTGAATATTTATGTTTTTGCTAATGATAAAAATGAGCAAGCTGTTGTTTGTGCTCAACTCGATAATCTTGGGAAGGGGGCTTCTGGCCAGGCTATTCAAAATCTTAATTTAATGGCAGACTTAGATCCTACTACCGGTCTTCTTTAATTAGAGTTTCTCTCGGGATTTTCAACCGTTTTATACACCGCAAGAAATGCTAAAAATGGGCATTTTTGAGGGAAAATACTGTAATGATTGTAGGCTAGAATTTCCTGAGTCTTGGTTTCTAAAGGCTAAGATATCAGATAAGCCGGATCCGTTAATTAACTATTTTGGAGTTAAGAGTCGGCAGCCGTTAGGTGTTTGGCAGGAGAAAGGCTGGATAATTGGCCCGGATCCCCGTGGTTGGTTCCAATGGTATTGCCGATATTATTTGGGCAGGAGAATGCCAGAAATTGATGCTAAACAAATAAAAAGATGGCGTGCTTTTAGTTGTCATGCAGGGCAAGTTCGGGCAAATTGCGAGCCAGGAAATTGGATGTGTCGGCCGCGTCAGCGTCAGGCGCTTTTACAGTGGTCTCATGATCCGTTAATCTAAATATCTGAAAAATAATCCACAACGTTTTATCCTGTTAAAATTTGATGTTTTGTGTTAAAATACAAAGGCTTGAAACCTTTAATTAAAGTTTTCTACTATAATTAAACAAAGCTCAGTTTTTTAAAAACTTTTAAATGCTATCAATTATCTTTTCGATAATTGAAATACGAATAAAACGGGATGTAGTTTGTGGATTCTATAGATCACACAGCTAGTCAAATAATCCTACTGGACGCAGAATTTTCTGAAGTTGTTGCGGTGCCGGATGATGCTTGGCTGCGCTATGCTGATTTTATACGCCAAGGTCCGGATTTATTGTTGGTTGGGCCCGATGGCAAAAACATACTCGTTCAAAATTATTTTAATATGAATCCATCGCCAGTTCTGACGGATCCGTCCGGAGCGATTTTCTCGCCTGATCTCGTCTCGAAGTTAGCGGGTCCTATCGCACCCTCTCAAAGTGCGCAGGCCTTGCCAACTGAACAAGCTGAGCCTATCGGGCGGATTGAAACGATTGGGGGTTCGGTTGAAATTGCTCGGGCTGATGGAACTAAAGGAACAATTGCAAAAGGCGACCCTATATTTCAGGGAGATGTAATACAAACAGGCACCGATGGTAATATTGGTGTTGTACTAGCCGATGACAGTGTCTTTTCGCTCGATAAAGATGCACGAGTAGTTATGGATGAAATGGTATTTGATCCAGGGGAACAATCGGGGAATTTAACAATATCTCTGGTTAGCGGTGTAATGTCATTTGTCAGTGGTCAAATCGCCAAGGTTGATCCGGATTCTATGACCTTGAAAACGCCTGTTGCAACGATTGGTATTCGAGGAACAACCGGCAGTATTGAGGCGACAGACACCGTAACGGTCACGTTAACTCAGGATCCTGACAGTACGGTCGGCGAGATTACGGTAACGACTGAAGGTGGTGTGCAAGTCCTCAATATGCCTTATCAAGCGACCCAAGTAACAGATCCGACCCAACCTCCTTCGCAGAGTTTTATTTTATCTCCAGAACAATTTTCTGAAAAATTTAGTGGCTCAATGAAGGCTATGAATAATACGTTGAAGTCATCTGGTAGAGATGTGGTTCCTTCTCGGCGTGGCGACGGCGTAAATCCTGAATTAGATAATAACGCACAAGATAAGCCCCAATTTGATCCAATTAAAGTTGCTGAAGTCTCTAACAAGCTGGCGGAAGCACGGCAGATAGGCCTGGAACTCAATCAGTTATTAGGCGACCCGGCTAAGTTTAAAGAAATTTTCAAACTTCCAGGTTTGGATATTGGTTTTAAAGCCAAGTCACCACCGATACCGCCACCCGAACTGCAAGAAATAATTAAGGTTCTTAGTGCGGATTATAGCGTTGAAGCAGAATTGATTGTTGATGTCATCAATACAATCACGGATGCTTCAAATATAGCGAGTGCGTCAGAACAATCAGCCGCAGCAAAAAAATCAGCAGTTGAAGCAAGCCTCCTGGCTCAGGGTACCGCCGGTGGATTATTGACCCAATCCGAAGCGACCGCCTTGGCCGCAACTGTGACCAGTCCGTTGGAAGCGTTAGGAGTGGCAAGCGGTGTCGCCGCTTATGGCACGAGTATTATCACATTGGCAGCAACATTTCTCGAACTTCTCGGCACGCCTGGTTCTCCAAGCGATGAAACTTTTAAGACAATTGTATCCGAATTAGCTTTGATGGCTGCTGAAATCACAGAAGCAGCTGCTAACGTTGCCACAATTGTTGAGGCAACTATTACTGCAATCGATAGTGTTGCAACTGATGCCATTTCTGCTGCCAGTGGTGGGGTTGCCGCCGCTGAAGCCGCCGCCGCTTCAAGTTTTGAAGGTTATGTTAACTCTGCTTTGTCCGGCCGTTCTGTTAGTCTCAATGATCTCGATAGTGTTATGGATAAGGTTGATCTTAAGGTAAATTCTATCGAAACCATAAGTCAAAACCTTATTCCAAACTTGAATTCTACGATAAGCGATGCTTTTTCCTCGGTTGATAATGTATTCGCTTATGCGAAAGCATCGGCGACAGCTGCAAAATCTGCAGTGAAAGCGACCACGGCGACAAGTATGCGTTCTCATGCGGAGACGGCGCTTTCTCAGGCCGAATTAGCGACAACAGAAAAAAATACGTTAGACGCAAATATTCCGTTGGCTCAGCTACTCGGGCGTATTGATAATAGTATTAGGGATGAAGGACTGCGTATTTATTCGAGACATTTGGATGCAGACACGCAATCTGACGCTGCGACTGCCGCGATTAAGGCCTCAGCAGATGCGCTTAAATTCGCTGCCCAATATCTGGATGGTACTCTGAATATAAATAAAGCGGATCTAACAACGGCTTTGAATGCAGCTGCAAATGCTAAGATCTCTGCAGTATCGGCATCTAACAGTGCATCCGATGCGTTAACGGCTGCGCGGGGTAACTTAGCTGGCCTTCTTACGACCGAGTTTGTTAAATTAGCGGAATATGATGCGCTGAACAGTGCTACCATCAATGCCATCGCTCGGTTAGATGCTTCTTTGGGTACCCTTTTTGGGTTGGGTGTTAATTTAGGACCGCTTGATCGCGGCCAATCTATTAATCAGGAAATTATCGATGTAGCTGCAGATGTTGCCGCCGCCCAAACTGTGGCGACAGATGCTCGAAATTCAGCGAATGCCAATCCGACAAACTTATTGTTGGGTACGGAGGCAGCATTGGCGGAACAATTGCTCGCAAATGCCAACGCTGCTCAAAATTTTGCGACACAGCTTTTAGGTCTTTTTGAAGATTCTCGTAACCTGGTGCAGGCTGATGCTAATGCTGCAAAATCGGCCGCGGATGCAGCAAGTGCTTCGGTCGCTGCTGCGCGCAATGATATTACAGCCGCTGAAGTTGCTGCCGAAACAGCTCTAGCTAATTCAATTACAGCAGCAGATAATTTTAGCATCGCTCAATCAGCTTTCTCAGTTGCTAACGCTCAGATTGTTGTTGGTAAAGCTGCGGCTCAGGCCCAAATTGATGTGGCGATTGATTTTTCTCTGGCTGATGCGAAGGTAGCGGCATCGGTGGCAGAGACAGCAGTTGCCGATGCTATCAAAGCAACGGCGGCAGCCAAAATTGCGTCAGAGGAATTAACATTTGATCTTGATGCTGCGGTAGCCGCTAAGGCCTTGGCTCAGACCGCATTCAATTCGGCGACGAATGCAAAAGCTGCGGCTGATGAAGCTGCAGCAAGGGCTGCAAGTGCTGCGGAAATTGGAGATCGGCTTGATCACGTAATAACCAAATCAGAAGCTGCAGCCGATTACGCAGCGGCGGCAACGTTAGCGCTCAACGGTGCTTCAAGTAGTTTGGCATTGGCAGAAGCTGCTAACGGAGGCAAATCAGCCACTAGTTTAAGTGATGATGCTTCAGTGGTTCGGCCGGGCGCTGAGCAGGATGCGCCTTTGTTAGATGCCATCGAAAATGCTTTGACTGCAGCCAATACGGCTAATGGTCAAATTGACGCAAGTTTCAACACCGCGCGTGGGTCTGAAGTTGGGCTTGGAAATGACCGGACAATTGCAAAAGATGATGCCGTTGTTACACTGACAAGAACGTCAAATCAGGCGGCGACCGAAGCAACAAAAGCCGCGACCCAAGCTTCACTTGCAGTATCAGCCGCCGCGACCGCTGTAAGTAAACGTGCAAAAGCTATAGCCGCTGAAACTGCCAATAATGGACAAGCTGCATCAGAAGCAGCAA
>LWDU01042322.1_pt2 | contig 25923 bp, 24 predicted proteins | sample 727161 | NCBI WGS metagenome assembly LWDU01 (sample SAMN04566230, study PRJNA314399) | hydrothermal vent metagenome | isolation source: deep sea hydrothermal plume seawater | place: Mexico: Gulf of California, Guaymas Basin | collected 2004-07-11
GTGAATCCCGTTGCGCTTACCATAAATATATGGAGCCATTTTTGGGTTCCAATACCTCGTTTTGTGACCGAAGTGGGCGCCAGCTTCAAGCATCTGGCGTAACGTAATATTTTCCATTTTTTTCCTTTTTGGGTTTAAACTCCCATAAATCCCATATGAAACTTTCCAAAATTACTCGTAAGCACCCATCATATGTGTCGATTTATGTTCGAATTTTGTGCAAAATTGCCGAGGTTTTATAACATAATAATTCTAAAGCGACAATAAGACTGACAAAAAAACTTATCTCCTATGATGATTGATATTAAAAACGAAGATGATCAGGAAAAAATGCGAATAGCTGGAAAGTTAGCTTCACAGGTTCTGGATATGATTTCAAATTATGTTGCACCGGGTATAACTACTGGAGAACTGGATCAGATTTGCCATGATTATATTGTTAATGAACAGAATGCGGTTCCTGCAAACCTAAATTACAAAGGTTTTCCTGCCACCATCTGTACTTCAGTAAATCATGTTGTCTGCCATGGAATTCCAGGTAATAAAAAATTGAAACATGGCGATATCATTAACATAGATGTTACCGTTATCAAAAATGAGTTTCATGGAGATACCAGCAGAATGTACCAGGTTGGAAAATCTACTACCCAGGGTGAACGTATTTCAAAAATAACTTATGAATCATTGTGGCAAGGCATAAAAGCAGTGAAACCGGGAAATCACTTAGGAGACATTGGGTATGCAATACAAAATCATGCGGAAAAACATGGTTATGCCATCGTAAAAGAATATTGTGGCCATGGAATTGGTAAAATTTATCACGACCATCCACAAATTCTCCATTATGGAACTCCCGGTCACGGGATTGAAATAAAAGAAGGAATGACCTTTACCATTGAACCGATGGTCAATGCTGGCGGAGCATCAGTGAGGGTATTGCCAGACCAATGGACTGTCGTTACTAGGGATCATTCGCTTTCAGCGCAATGGGAGCATACAATTTTGGTGACCAAAAGTGGCTACGAAGTATTGACTCTTGCACCCAGCGAAAACACTTACTGAATCATGTTGTGAAAAATTAGAGCAAAGTCTTCACAAAACAATTGATCAACAGTAATAATTAAATCTGCTCAATTATAGCGCCCTTGATGGATGGTCCAAACTCCATAGCTGCCTAGAAAAATTAACCAAATAATAACCCAAGCCGGCATGCTCAAAAAAGCGAAAGACCAACTGATTTCAGCGCATTCACCAGAACCACTAAAGACCATTTGGAAAACTTCACTCAATGGAAAATTAGCCATCATAAAATCAAGACCAGGCCCACACCCTGGAACCTTATCTGGGGGTAGATTTTGAAGCCAGACATGTCTAGCTGCTATCCCTACTCCCGCTGAGCTTATAATCGTCAAAAGTAGTGAAGCGAAGAATTTTGACTGCTTTGTTTGGGGATGTTTCAAAGCCATTAATAAAAAAGACAGACCTAATGCAATAACTGCCACTCTTTGTAATATACACAAGGGGCATGGCTCTAAACCTAGGACATATTGTGTGTATAGTGCGTAAGCAATAAGCAAAACAGAGCAAAGGAATCCCGTTAATAATAAATTTCTCCTTGTTATGCGCATCATCAATATGCAACTTGATCCCTAAGGTAATTGGGTAAAGCCTCAAATGATTCTACCCCTTTACCTGATTTAAATTCCCTAATAGCTAGTTTTATCATAGTTTTTGCATCAGGCAATATTTCTTGGGCTTGTTCGGCAACTTCAACAGAGCATTGTTTCTTCAAATTTGTATATTCTTTCCAACCTTTGCCAACACCAAAAAAATTTGTTCTAGAGAAATGAAATGCATCAACGTCAATTAGGCAATCTGAAATCGTTGATGCTACTAAACCATCTTCGGATTTCTGATAACACCCAAAATAAATCTGTTTTCTTCCTGCGTCCATTGCCACGGCTATTTTATCTAAGGAATAGGTTTCCGAAGCAACTTGCGCAATGGTTGCAAGACTGGAAATGCTGCAAACAGGTGTTTGCTGCGAATAGGAAATTGCTTGTGTTGCAGCCGCTGCAATTCTTAACCCAGTGAAACGGCCAGGTCCTGAGCCATAAGCTATAAAATCCAAGTCTTTTAATTCCAACCTTGATTCGGTCAATATGTTATTGATATTCCTGTAAATATTTTGCGCATGATCGATGCAATTCTCTTGGTTAAACTCAAACAACTCTCCGTCATTCATGGCGGCAAGTGTAAACCTGTCGGTTGAGGTATCAATGGCAATACATTTAGTCATATACAGCTGTGTTGAATGAATTCAAGAAGAAACAATAAATTAATGACCCAATAATAAACATAGATATAATAAACTTCCCCTGCGACTAGAGTAAATTATATGAATACAACCAATAAAGAGTTGCAAAATTGGGTTGATCAAGTAGCTAAACTAACCAATCCAACAGCAGTACATTGGTGTAATGGAAGCAACCAAGAGTATCAAAACTTCATTGCTCAAATGCTTGAGTCTGGAGATTTACTGAAACTAAATGCAGAAACTTTCCCAAACTGTTACCTGCATCGATCGGATCAGACAGATGTCGCTAGAGTTGAACACTTGACGTTTATATGCACTTCCAAGCAGGAGGATGCGGGACCAAACAACAATTGGATGGACCCAGATGAGGCACACAGCAAACTGGATAACTTATTCAAAGATTGCATGTCGGGTAGGACGATGTACGTTATTCCATATTGTTTGGGGCCGATAGATTCAGTTTATTCGCGCTGTGGAGTGGAAATTACGGATAGCCCATATGTGGTGGCAAACATGTTCCTGATGACCCGAATGGGAACAAAAGCCCTGCAAAGAATAGAGACAGAAAATAAGTTTGTTAAAGGAATACATTCAATCGGAGACCTGAATCCAGAGAAACGTTTTATCATGCACTTCCCAGAAGAACTAACCATAAGAAGCATCGGTTCAGGTTATGGTGGCAATGCCCTGTTGGGAAAAAAATGTCATGCCTTAAGAATAGCCAGTTGGCAAGCCTTAAAGGAGAAATGGCTCGCCGAGCACATGTTAATAGTTGAAATTGAAAATCCAGAAGGAGATAAGTTTTACATTGCTGCTGCTTTCCCATCGGCCTGTGGAAAAACAAACCTTGCTATGCTGATACCCCCAGATACTTATCCAGGGTGGAAAGTTAGAACCATTGGTGATGACATTGCCTGGCTGCATATGGACAACAGCGGTCGATTCTGGGCAATTAATCCAGAAGCATGATAAGATACCAATCAAAATGCTTATGAGACCCTCAAAAGAGATGCGATTTATACCAACGTCGGCATAACCGACAACAACGAACCCTGGTGGGAAGGAAAATTGGAAGGCAACCCAACCAAAGACTGGAAAGGCGATGATTATTCTTCTGACTCCAATCAGGACTGCGCCCACCCCAATTCCAGATTTACCGTTTCTGCCAAAAATAACCCAGGATACTCAGAGTTAGCAGACTCGCCTTCGGGTGTACCCATTTGTGCCATTATCTTTGGCGGTAGAAGAAGCGAATTGGCACCCTTGGTTTATGAAGCCAAAGATTGGAATCATGGTGTTTTGGTCGGAGCCAGCGTAGGTTCGGAAACAACCGCAGCTGCTGCAGGAGATGTGGGTATTGTCAGAAGGGATCCCATGGCAATGAAGCCCTTCTGTGGTTATAATTTTGCTGATTATTGGCGCCACTGGCTAAGTTTCTCGAAGCAATCACAAAATTTACCTAAAATTTTCCACGTCAACTGGTTTAGAAAAAATGATCAAGGCTTTCTCTGGCCTGGTTTTGGAGAAAATCTTCGGGTCTTGGATTGGATTATTCAACGATGCCAGAACAAAATTGACGCCAAGGAAACACCAATCGGTTATGTGCCTATTAAAGGAGATATTGATACCTCAGGGTTGGATATTGCCGATGAGAATTTGGATGCACTGTTCACCATTGATCCGGATCAATGGCTGGCTGAAATGAATGAAATTAAAGAATATTTCAATGAATTTGGGGAACGACTCCCGAAGCAACTACTCAATGAGCATGCAAAAGTCGTGGATGCCCTGAGCAAGAAGTAGATTATTCAGCACAAACTTTCTTCATAACGCTCAACATAACAAAGTAATTCATCCAAAAATCCAATGGCACTATTGGATTTGTGCTGGTTGAGACCGATGAGACTTCTCCACTCTTTGGCGCCTCTCAATCCCCTGAACAGTTGAGCCATATGCCTGGTCATCAGGTGAATGTTAATGCCATCTCCTATTTGGTTTTTGGTGTAGTCAATCATTTCCTTGATTATATGAAATTGCGTGGAATGATTGATTGACTTGCCTTCTGTCATGAAAAAATGCTGCTGGATCTCTGCAAGAAACAAGGGGTCCTTGTAAGCTTTTCGCCCAATCATTACTCCGTCTAAATGCAGTAAATGTTGTTCAATTTGCTCAATGGAGCTGATTTCCCCATTGATTATGATCCTTAGATTATTAAAGTCATTTTTAAGTCGATAAACTTTGTCATAGTCGACCGGTGGGATGGTTCTGTTTTGTTTTGGATTCAACCCCTGCAAAAATGCTTTTCTGGCATGAATGATAAAGACTTGGCAACCTGCTTCAGACGTTTCAGCTACAAAATCGTACAAGAAATGATAATCGTCTTTGTCATCAACGCCAATTCTGGTTTTAATGGACAAAGGCAGATCCACCCTATCCCTAACAGCACCGACACAATTAGCAACAAGCAAAGGGTCTCGCATCAATGCAGCACCTGCATTGCAGCTTTGTACACGCAGACTAGGGCATCCTATGTTGAGGTTAATTTCATTGTAATTGTATTTGGAAATTATTTTAGCTGCTTCAGCCATAATGGACGGATCATTGCCTGCAATCTGGATGCCAACAGCTTTTCGGTGATGGTTTTCTTGATGCAAAAATTTCTCAGAAGCGTAGACGATGGCATCTGCATGTATCATGGGAGTGTAGAGTTTGAGATCAGGCGCCAACAAATCCACCAGATACCTGAAATGCCGGTCTGTTTGGCCCATCATTGGAGCCACCGAGATTTGCTTTGTTGTCTCTAAATTCATGTCCAATAATATAAAAGTACGCTTATATAATGGTATCCCCAAGGGGATTCGAACCCCTGTTGCCGCCGTGAAAGGGCGGTGTCCTAGGCCTCTAGACGATGGGGACCCATCAAAATACTAATTTCTTGCACTGCTGCCTTCTTAGAACATGCAGTATATTGAAAAAGAACATTCAATCCAATGTTAAAACTTCGGTGTCGCCTAGATTCAAATCCCTAATACCCTCTTCGATCTGAGCTAAGTCTCCGATTATTACCCAAGTCCATTCTGCAGGCTTGATGTATGCCTGAGCAGTGGCATTAACATCGACGATTTCAACCGCTCGGTATTTTCGTGGCAGGGTTTCCAGAAAATCATCAGGACGATTGAATTTTACTATACTTCCAAGACCTGACATTAATGCTCCAAAGGTTTCGAATTCTCCTATCAGGGCCAAAGACCGTCCTTTGACTATCTTCTCTAGCTCAGTTTCTTCAGCAGGTCGATCCGAAAGGTACTCGTTGTATTCACGAATGATTTCCTGAATTGACTGAATTGTTTTGTCTGTTTGAACAGGAGCCGTTACGAGCATCGGTCTTGGTCCTTTGTATGCAGACAACCGGCTGCGGGCCCCATAAGACCAGCCCTTGTCCTCGCGTAAGTTCATATTAATCCTTGCGGTAAAAGAACCTCCCATGACTGCATTCATGAAACCAATATCAATTTCATCCTCGGTACCAATTCCTGGCATTAATTGCCCGGCAACAATGAGAGATTGGATTGCCCCTGGTTTGTCAATCAGGAAAACCTTGCGGTCCCCTGATGCAGTGGATACCGAATAATCCAGGTCAGAGTCTCGATAGAATGGATGATCTTTCCAATCCCCTAATTCAGCTTCAAGTTTTGGTAACAAATCTAGAAGTGTCGTGTCCCCAACCACAAGAAGGGTTGCATTGCTTGGATTGATATAACTTTGTTGATAAGTTATTAAGTCCTCTCTTGTGATCCTCCATTGTATTGACTCCCTTGTTCCATCTCCATTGAAAGGTTTAGCGTAAGGGTGATTGGCCCCATAGAGAATTCCAGGAATAACATGAGAGGCTATCCCATTTGGGTTCAGTAAAGTCTGATCTAAGGCTGCGAGCCATCTTATTTTCTTTCGATCAATCTCTTGCTGTTCAAAAGCTGGTTCAGTGATGACTTCATTAAAAATTTTTAACGACGGTATAAAGTTGGATTTTAACGCTGATAAATTAACACTTGAAGAATCCAATCCAGTATTGGTATACAAATCAGTGCCGAGCTCTTCCAACTTTTCACTGAGCTTCAACGCATCATACTTCTTAGTGCCTTCCGTCAACATCGACATGGAAAAACTTGCGAGACCTGACTGATCGCTTGGATCTGTTGCATGCCCATTTTTCATCTGCAACGAAAGATTAATCATCGGTACATCGTGCCGTTCTGCCAAAACGACCTCTAAACCATTGCTCAACGTTGCTCTTTGAATATCAGGTAAGTCCAATTGAGGAAAATCTTCAGGGTACGGAAGTTGGGTTCGATCAACTTTGGTTTCAACCAAAGAGGATTGATCCTCAGGCATCACCGTTAATACGTATTCTCCATCCGATAACCATGTTGCTGCGGTATTTTTAAGATCCATTGCAGTCACATTAAAAATTGTTTGTAGAAGGGTTTTGTAGGCATGAGGATCGCCCAAATAAACCTCGCCGTTGGCCAGAATATCCGACTTTCCACCAAAACCTCCTACCCTTTGCAAGCCCTTGATCCACGCGGCCTGAAGCGAGGTTTTGGCGTTCTTCAGGCGCTTGCTATTGGGACCGCGCTTGATGAAATCTTGAACCACCTGATCAATGCCATGTTCCAGCTCTTCAAGGCTTCTTCCTTTGGCTAAATCTGCGTAAATCCAGAATTGCCCTGCAATTTCTCTGCCGTAATAAAAAGCTTCAACACTGGTTGCCAATTGATCCTGATAGACCAACTTTTGATACAAGTAGGAATTTTTTCCGCCCGATAACAAGGATGCAATCAATTCCAGTTGTGCATGATCTCCGGTACCAATTTCAGCCGTATTCCAAGTCTTATAAATCCTTGTATTGGGCACGCGATCATACATTATCTCTCGCTTTTGCCCACTCCTCTTGGCGACCCATTTCTTTTTCTTGATTGGGCTGGGTCCTGCTGGGATATCTCCAAAATATTTACTGACAAGTTTTTTTGCGGTTTCAAGATCAATATCTCCAGCCAAAGCAATCACTGCGTTGTTGGGCCCATAGTATGCCTTAAACCATGTTTGCACATCTTCCAGTGTTGCCGCACTGAGATCCTCCATCGATCCTATAGTGGTCCAAGAATACGGATGGCCTTCGGGAAATGTTGCTTTTGCTGCCTGGAGAAAAACCTTTCCATAGGGCCTGTTTTCACCCTGTCGCTTTTCATTTTGGACGACACCGGTTTGATTATCGAGTTTGTCTTGATCAATCACGCCAAGAAGATGGCCCATCCTGTCAGATTCCATCCACAAGGCAAGATCGAGAGCGGGTGTTGGAACATTCTCAAAATAATTGGTTCTGTCGTTGTTGGTTGTTCCATTCATGTCGGTAGCACCGACCTGCTGAAAAGGACCAAAATATTCATCGTTGTAATTTTCTGTGCCATTAAACATCAAATGTTCAAACAAATGAGCAAAACCTGTTTTTCCAGCCTCCTCATCCTTGGATCCTACGTGATACCAAACATTGACAGCAACGATGGGTATTTTATGGTCTTCATGCACCAGCACTCGCAGACCATTGGGTAAAGTAAATTTTTCATACTTGATGTCAGGAATATCTTCCAAAGCATTTGCTGTCAGAGAAAAACTTAAAACACACGCGAGAAGTAAATGTTTTTTCAATATAATCATGGTATCTGTCTAGCCTTTTTTTGAATAAGATCGAATGATAGCGGATTTAAGAAAATTTGATAACTAAATTAACGAGAAAATTATGAGATTTAATGGATATAAACTTGCCCTGTTCGTTTTGATGATGAGCCCTACTTTTAATTCTTTTTATGCATCCGATGTTGAGAGCTTTTCCTTAAAAGTTGATGCTATTTTCAAAGAAACCAATACAAACAACAGGCCAGGATGTGCAGTCGGTGTTATCAAAGACAACCAATACATACACAACGCCGGGTACGGAATGGCTAATCTTGAACACGGTATTAAAATTACCCCCGATTCAATATTCCGGATGGCCTCTGTCAGCAAGCAATTTACCGCAATGGCTATTGCCCTATTGGAAGAAAAAAATCTCCTTTCATTTGATGATCAAATGGATAAACACATCCCAAACCTCATTGATTACCAAGAAAAAGTCACCATCAGGCACATGATTCATCATTTCAGCGGTCTCGGTGATTACGAGGTCAGTAGCTATCCAAATCGCTTTAAGAACGCTGTTGGTGAAGAATTTAGATGGGGTAACGAAGATTACATGAGCAACAATGAATTTTATGAAATGATTAAAACATTACCACTCATCATGGAACCTGAAACCAAATTTCACTACAGCAATACTGGATACGCTCTCCTTGCACTGGTCGCCGAGAATGTAAGCGGTATGAGTTTGCGAGAATTTTCTAAAAAAGAAATCTTTGAGCCTCTCGGCATGGATGATTCCTTTTTCAACGATAACGTCAACCTCATCGTAAAAAATAGGGCTGACGGTTACTCCCCGATAAAAAAACATCCGGGTAAATACGAAATCAATATGACCAATCTCAGCTGGGTAGGCGACGGTGGTGTCTACACTTCCATTAACGATTTTATTAAATGGGATCAAAATTTTTACGACAATAAACTGGGTACAGCAACACCAGCGCTGATTAAAACGATGGAGCAAACTTTTTTAGAGACAAAAGTCAAAAAAAGAAACCAAACACTTTCAAGAGAACAAGAAGGCCAACACACCTATGCATTCGCTCAAAATCTTGCCTACTACAATGGATACAAAAGATGGTCACACTCCGGCTCATGGGTTGCTTACACTACCCATTACACCAGATTCCCTGAGATACGTTTCTCTGTCGTGGTGTTCTGCAATACCGAGGAGATTGGTGCAACAGCTGTGTCTGATGAAATCATTGATCTTTATTTTCAAGAAAATAAAGACCTCTAATCAAAACGCATTTTTTCCTGTCAGATGTCTGCCAACGGCCAGTTGATGAATGGTTTCGGTGCCTTCGTAGGTAATCACACTCTCCAAATTAAGCATGTGGCGTATTGGTACATATTCCGCACTGATTCCTGAAGCACCGAGCATATCTCTGCAATCTCTGGCAATGTCAAGAGCCATTCTGGTGTTGTTCCATTTTGCAACCGAGACTTGTGTTGGATTCATTTTTCCCTCATCTTTGAGCTGTCCCAATCTCAATGCAATGAGACTGGCAGCGACAAGTCTCCTCTGCATATCGGCAAGTCGTATTTGGATGGCCTGATTTTCGGAGAGTGATCGACCAAATAAAACTCGGGTATCAGTATAATCCAAAAGCTGCTGTAAACAGGCTTCAGCCGCTCCAGTAACCCCCCAAGCAATCCCATACCTTGCTTGAGTCAGGCAACTTAAAGGCCCTTTCAGCCCAACGCTGCCTGGTAGAATGTTCTCTTTGGGAATCCTGATATTATCAAAAAAGAGTTCGGAGGTTACGGATGCTCTGAGGGAAAACTTGTTCTCAATTTTATGGGCCGTAAAACCTTTGGTGTCTGTTTCAATAAGAAAGCCCTTAATTCCATCTTCGGTCATTGCCCAGATCAAAGCCAGATCGGCTATTGAGCCGTTGGTGGTCCACATTTTAGAACCGTTAATGATCCAGTCATCGCCATCTTGTTTGGCATGAGTTTTCATGTTCATGGGATCTGATCCGCCCTGTGATTCAGTTAACCCAAAACAACCAATTGCTTCCGCTTTTGCTAATTTAGGTAACCAATGATTTTTCTGCTCATCACTTCCATATTGAAAAATAGGAAACATAACCAGACTGCTTTGAACCGAGGCAAAACTTCTGAGTCCGCTGTCTCCTCTTTCCAATTCTTTGCAAATCAAGCCAAAACTTATGGCATTCATCCCTGCGCATCCATAACCTTCAATAGAACTACCAAGAATTCCCAGTGCAGCGATCTCTGGAACTAATTCGGCTGGAAAACGATGATTTTCAAAACATTCTTGAATAATTGGGAGTACTTTGTCATTGACAAATCGACCCACATTGTCCTGCACCAACTGCTCTTCTTCAGTTAAGACAGAATTTATGTCAAACAAATCTAGGTTCATGCCCAGTGGTTGGTCTTGGGTTAAATGATTTTATGTTTTCCTCTGAGAATCTCAGAAAACATAACCCAGTCTCCAATAGCGCTATAAAAGGGATATTTAAAAGTGGCGGGTTTGTTCTTTTCAATGAAGAAATGACCAAACCATGCCCATCCATACCCGGCAATCAATGCGTAAGCCAAAAACTTAAATTCACCGGTAACAAAAAGATTGGCAATGAAGTAAAGAAAAAACCAACTGCCAATAAAATGGGTCAATTTGGTGTATTTGTTCTTGTGTTCATCGATGTAGAACGGGTAAAACTCTTTAAAATTTGCAAATTCTTTGTTCATAATTCTACCATCCTAGCACATCATCTTGCCCTTAGCCTTTCTGCGGCTTCAATAAGAAGAGCTTCGGTTGTCTCCCAATTCATACAAGCATCGGTAAGAGAAACCCCGTATTTCAATTCAGACAAATCTTCAGGTATTTGTTGATTGCCCTCCTCAATATTACTTTCCAACATAAATCCGATAATGGAATGATTGTAATCAAGTACTTGATCAATGCTGCTATGGGCAACCACGGGTTGTAAGTTAAAATCCTTATTGGAATTTCCGTGACTGCAATCAATCATGATTCTCGAAGGTAAACCTGCTTCTTTAAGTTTTTTTTCACACAATGCAATGCTCTTTTTGTCGAAGTTGGGCTCTGGACCTCCTCGTAGAACCACATGGCTGTATCGATTGCCTTTGGTCTTATAAACGGTGGTTTGTCCGAGGTCGTTCAAACCTAGAAAGTGATGTGAATTTTGGGCTGATTTAATTGCGTTGATGGCAACCGATAGGGAACCATCTGTCCCATTTTTAAAACCAACAGGAGTGGACAATCCACTGGCGATTTCTCTGTGGGTTTGTGATTCCGCAGTTCTCGCCCCAATAGCAGTCCAACTGATTAGATCCCCCAAATACTGAGGCATAATTGGATCCAGAGCTTCGGTTGCTACGGGTAGACCAATTTCATTTAAATGGATCAACAGTGAACGAGCCATATGAACGCCTTTATCTATTTGGAAGGTGTCATCAATGTTGGGGTCATTGATCATACCTTTCCAACCAACTGTTGTTCTTGGTTTTTCAAAATAAACACGCATCAAAATATGAAACACATCGGATAAATCATCGGCTAAATTCTTCAAGCGGCTGGCATAATCCTTTGCTGCATCTATATCATGTATCGAACACGGACCTACGACCACAATCAGGCGTTTATCCTTTCGATCGAGTATTGAAACCAAAGCATTACGACTGTTGAAAACAGTTTCTCTAGCTGATTGCGTCAACGGTAAAATTGCCTTTATTGTTTTCGGGGAAGGCAAAGTCTCCTTCGCAATAACATTTATATTGTGTATTTGGTTTGTCATGCTTTAGCTAAAAATTCTTTGGGATCTCACCGGTCTCATTTGGAGCCACTTTGTTTCCCGTATTTTAAGCAGGAGTAGTGTAATAAATCCTTGAATATAAATACATTAATTTAACTTAGGATTCTGGACGAGCCAAACTATTTAAGATTGTAGAAAACCAACTTATTGCCATCCAAATCTCGAATATAAGCTCCATAAAAGGTTGGTATTCTCTCTCCAGGAGGACCTTCATCAGTTGCGCCAAGTTCCATAGCTTTGGCATAAATAGCATCCACCTGTTCCTTGGAATCAACAGGCAGTGCAACCATGTTCCCATTGCCCACAGAAGCTGCCTTCTCATCAAAGGGTTTAGCTACAGCAAACATCGAACTGCCACCATCTACCCGCCATAAAACGATTCTGTCGTTGGCAGGAAAAGACACTGCACCAAGCTCTCCCAATAGAGTATCGTAAAATTGCTTTGCTCTATTTAAGTCGTTGGTTCCAACTGTTACGTATCCAATTAATTTGCCTTTCATAAGTATTTCCTTAAATTTGATATGTTTAACTTTATTCCAATACCTTAGCTCAAGTTTGAGATCTATCCCATAAAAAATTCATTGAGGACTCTGTAGGGTTAATGGTTGTATCAATAATTAATTTTTGCATATTCATTCCCATGGATAATGATACTTGGTATAGGACTATTTGTTTCATTAGGTTCTTATACATTTTGCAGAACCCCAATAATTGTATCCAAGTATCTTTGGTGTTCCTGGCAAATACATGGTTTCCAATTGAGAGATAGAGAACCCTGCCGATTCAATAAGATATGGTATATTCCGATTAACATTGCACCCTCCTGCTATCTTTTTCCAATAAGGGTTAATCCTTTCCTGCCACTTCAGCGTATTCTCATCTGGAGCCATGCCATGTTCACAAAATATCATAACTCCCTCAGGTTTTATGACTCTCTTTATTTCTTGTATTGCTTCCTCAACCTGGGGAATGGAACACAAGGTATAGGTGATAAGAACAGTATCTACAGAGTCATTTAAAAGAGGAATCTCCTCCGCCCCATTAAGTAAAAACTCCACATTCAAATCCAATTCTGAGGCAACTTTTTTTGCCATTTCATGGAGTTCTTCAGACGGATCAAGTCCCCATATTTTTTTGACCTTAGAAGTCTCATAATAGGGAAGATTTAGCCCTGAGCCTATTCCAACTTCTAGGATATCGCCTTGAGCTAGGGGAACAACTTTCTGACGTTGATACCGAATAGGTTTTAACCCACAAGTACAATTTAATAGTTTGGGAAGAATGTATCGATCGTAAAGTTTCATCTCTCTACCTTTTTTATTGTTATTCTCATCAATGAGGCTGTTGAACCAATCCAGCCCATTACACACAGAAACACAAGCCACTCTAGAATCGGTAAAGCCCATATTTCTGGTCGATTTTTTAAAATCTCACTAATCACTTGTGCATCTTCAAGGGGAGCCGGGAGAAACCATACGAACACAGCAAAAGCTAACATTGTTATGCCACTTGTTAATGCAGTAACTTTAGGTAACCGTGGTTGATGACTGCATATAACATATAAGCTATAAGCAAGAGCCACCAGCAACCCCCCGTAGAAAAAAGTGTTTGCTACTCTGATATGAATTGCCAATTGATTCATAGGGAATACTCCTACAAGGGTCACAGATATAACTGTTACCAAGCCAATTACTCCTAAACCTACCCCCCAGATCCCGCCTATATGGATAGCTAATCCTAGCATGAAGAAAGAAGTGAGCAAGCCGCCTAGGATTAACCCTCCATTGAATATATGTGCAAGAGGGGATACACCTATTTCACCTAACTCTGAAATAAAATGATTGAGAAAACTGTAAGTTTCATTCTGCTTTCCCACGTAAGATGCTGCTGCTATCAATACACTTAAAAGAATAATGCATATACCTGCTTGGCCTATATACGAACTGGCAAAAATAAGTTTTTTAATCTGCATACATATCCTGGGGTTAAACGCAATAAATAGGAATCAAGTGTTATCTGTTGCTCGTCATTTCGTTAACCAGTTCTTCAACTATAAACAATGGGGGTTCTCCATGATCGAGTACAACGGAGTGAAAATCCCTTATATCAAAGCTCTCACCTAATGCCTGTTTAGCCTTTTCTCTTAATTCCAAAATCTTAAGCATGCCAACTTTATAACTGCAAGCCTGTCCAGGCCACACGATGTATCTCTCTATTTCTACAGTCACTTCCGTATCTGACATACCGGTTATTTTCTTCATATAATCTATGGCTTCTTCTCGCGTCCAACGCTTGAAGTGCATCCCGGTATCAACAACAAGTCTGACAGCCCTAAATAATTCACTCTGCAGGACCCCTAATTCATCGTAAGGATTATCGGTAAGGCCAATTTCTGAAGACAGTCTTTCGGCGTACAGCGCCCAGCCTTCACCGAATGCTGACGTGTAGTATCCAAATCTTCTGTACAAGGAAAGATCATCGTTTTCTAAGTTGAGAGCATTTTGCAAATGATGTCCTGGTATAGCTTCGTGAAAAGCCAAGGCACGCATACTGTAGGTTGGAGTTTGTTTAATATCGTAAAGATTTGCATAAAAAACACCTGGTCTGCTCCCGTCCAATGCTGGGGACATGTAATAGCCTCCAGCTTGATTTTGTTCTGAGTATTCTGGAACCGCCCTGACTTCCACTTTGGACTCAGGCATTTTATGAAAACTGCTCTCTGCTGCACTCCACGTTTCTTCAACAATATCAGCATAATCTTTTACCACCACTTGCTTCCTATCCGGAGTATCTGCGTATAAAAATTTAGGATCAGCATTGAGTTCGTTCATCAACTGACCGACATTTAAATTATTTCCATATCCCAACTGGCCAAAGATTTCTTGCATACGGCTGGTAATCCTTTGTACTTCACTAAGACCAATATTATGAATTTCCTCAGCAGAGTAATTGGTTGTGGTGTAAACCTTTAGTCTCAGAGCATAGAAATCGTCTCCATTTGGCAGAGACCATACCCCATGATGCAGGTTTGCATGAGGCAAGGTTGCATACATGAATCCCAGCAAAAGACTAAATCCAGGTTTAACACTGTCTTCTATGGCTAAATCCAGCTTTGAGACTAAATCTTTCGAGGTTTCTGTATCTAATTCCAATTGCTTAATTTTTCTTACAAAAACCTCCCTTAGGGGGTTTTCTTCTTTTTCATAATTCAGAAACTCAGTTAGTTGTCTGATAACGTGGTCGAATACGAACTTTGGCGGATAAATACCTGCTTCTCGTTGTGCATCCAGAACTTCCAGAGTGCCTTTAAAAGAATCGTCAAATAAATTGAGTCTATCAATGTAGGCCTTAGCTTCCTTAACACTCCTGATTGGATGAATATCGGTCATAAATTCAACCCGGTTTAAATGAATGCCTCCTATCTGGTTTAAAGGATAGTTGTGATAGGGAAATTTTTCTGCTTCTTCAATGGTATTATTCAGGTCAAATACAGCGATCTTCTTGGTTATTTTTTGCTGTTTTGTAAGTGAGGTGTCGTTGAAAGCTAGCAACATTGATTTCGCTTTTTTAGCCTCAATCAGATCTTCCTCCAAATCCTCCAATCCGGTAATGGAAATTTTAGATTGATGGTGTGTAATCCAATTAAATCTATCAACTATTCCCATATAGGTTAGAGCTTCAGGTGAGTCCAAGAATTCCAAAATAACTTCTTTTCCAAGGTAATGGTCTAAGGATAAGGGTTTCATAAAAAATAAATTTCCTAAGTACAGCATTCCAAGTGCCAGTACTACAGCAATTGAATAGACAACCCATTTAAAAAATTTTCTCATGACGTAAAAATTCTCCTTTTTTTATTAATTAAATTGTTCTTACTCATATGTACCTTATTTATTTAAAAAAGGTTGCAATTACCCTTTTATAACACTGTTCACTTATGTGAAGTATCCTTCAAATAGGCGTATTCAACACATTTGTCTGCTTTGAGTGGGATGCTGGTATTCCTAGCAAAAATACTTGAACCAGAATAACAAGTTGCTCTAACCAGAAGAAGTACATTCTCCGCATCTGCATATTGTGCTTGGGCAACTGGCACATAAATCTTTCCTATGATCAGTACTAAACATAAGGCAATGATGCCAAGTAAAAAATTTTTCATAGCGTTCTCCTAAAATATTGATTAGTTAAATCTACTCCAACCCCTCTAGAGCCTCAAGTTTTAGGGAATAGATGTGGTTCAATGAGAAGAGGATGTCGAGTTATTCGACTGTTAATACGAAACGGCCATCCGTCGCTGAACTGAGAATGTTTGGTTTAAGAAATGCCCAGGCGGACTCCGCGTCACGAGTGTGTGCATCCATAAACGCCAGTGATGCAGCATTAAAGATTGCAAGTCCATCATAATCCGGCGCCTTATCAACATCACGGTGTATCAGTCCGCCAAAATAGTGATCGCCGCGTTCGATCAATAGCAGATATTTATCACCTGTCGACTCGTCAGGCAGCGTTAGAATCTCGTTCTGATACTCAGCTTCTCGGCGACCATCGCCCATCAGACCGTAATCCTCTGACCCTGTTGACAGAAAAGTCGGAGCCGAACCTCCCTTCCAGGTGTCATCCGGCATCATAGACATCTTGCCAGGATCACTTAACATGACTGCAGCCATGAAGCGGTCTTCACTGCTTTCGGTTACGTAATTGTTGGTCGGGTTTCGAATTCTCTGCCCGGTATTGACCAACACCACTTGAGTGCCGATGGAGTGGCCGGCTGCAATGATCTGGTGACGATTCAACTTGCCTTTTAAGCCTGGATTCTGCCCCTCGATTGCGTCGAGGTTATCGAGGATAAACGACATGTCTGAGATTCGGGTGTGAATAATACGAATCATGTCTTCTGTCTTACTCGGAATAATACCGTAGTTGGCGTCTAGGTGATTCGGGAGGATGACTACATAACCACGTTCGGCCCAAAACTCAACAACCAGGTTGTATTTGTCACTCGAGGAAAATGTACCGTGCGAAAAGACGATGATCGGGTACGGTCCACCCTGATCTGGGTAAACAATCCGTAATGACATTTCCCTGTTTTCTGCTGGAACTGCCAATGTCGCTCTTCCATCCTTCGTAATCGATAGGGGTCCGATTACTCCGTCGTAAAAAGTCTGAGCATTGCCAACACTGATTAAGGACGCTGCAATCAGGGTTGAAAAAAGAAATATTACTTTCTGCATTAAAGCCATTAAATATAAATTGGAACCGCCTAATCTCCTGCTTTAATTCCTGTAGTCCAAAGGCGGTTTGCGATCTCCTAACAACGGTACATAGTTAAAGCCCTCACCGACTCTGTTTTCCAATTCTTGTTTTGCTTTGGATGCAATGGAAGGATCAAGATAAATTTCTATAGCCGTTTCTGATAAAATCTCCGCAGCTAGTTTTGTACCCTTCAAGCCTATAGTTGTTCCTCCAGCGGCAACAGCTTGCCAGGAATGGGCTGAAGTTCCAGGAACCCAGGTTGCTACGCGTAATCCAGCCGTTGGCACCAACCAACTGACATCTCCGACATCGGTCGATCCATGGCCATGAGTGGGTTTATAGGATAGAACCTTTTCTTGGTCTCCGAGCTGAGCTGTTGGGCTCAAGAGTGTTTGATAGATGGTATTAGCAAATTTGTTTTCTATAGAAGAATAGGTTATGCCACCTCTTGCAGAAAGCTTCTCATGCATTATTTTTTGTAGAGTGTCATTAGGCATTAACGAGTAATTCCCATGCATAACCTCGAAACTCACGGTTGTTTCAGTACCCATGGCAGCACCTTTGGCAGCTTTCACTACCCGATTGAAAAGCTTTTCTACCATCTGTCTTTTGGGGTGCCTTACATAATAGTAAACCTCGGCTTCGTCAGGAACGACATTGGGAGCCAGTCCACCTTTAGTAATTACATAGTGAATTCTGGAATCTTGCGGCATATGTTCGCGCATAAGATTGACCATCATATTCATGGACTCCACTCCATCTAGAGCTGATCTGCCTTTTTCTGGAGCACTGGCAGCATGGGCTGAAATTCCTTTGAATCTAAATTTGGCTGATTTATTTGAATTCGAAGTTCTGGGTCTGGCATGATTCTGACTTGATGGGTGCCAGTGAAGTACTACATCGACGTCGTCAAATAAGCCATCTCTAGCCATGTAAACTTTGCCTGAGCCTCCTTCCTCGGCAGGCGTTCCGTAAAATCGTATGGTTCCTGTTTTTTTATTACTAGTTAGCCATTCTTTAACCACTACTGATGCCCAGGCAGAACCAGCCCCAAAAAGATGGTGTCCACATGCGTGTCCAGCAATATTATCTTTATATTTTTCTTTAAACGGTGAAGCGGTTTGCGCAAGACCCGGCAGGGCATCAAACTCGCCTAAAATTCCAATAATTGGTGATCCTTCTCCATACTCTGCAATGAATGCTGTAGGAATATTAGCCACATTATCTTCGATGCTAAATCCCTCTTTTGCAAGACTCTCTTTAAGCAAACTCGAGCTTTGATATTCTTGGTACCCAACTTCTGCAATGTCCCAAATTTGCAAAGCAACTTTCTCAAACTGTTGTTGATGAGAGTTAATGCTTCGATCCAAATCAGAATGATCCACAGCCCAACCATTAGAAGTCAAGACAAGGCCAGCGAGTACAATTAGTTTTTTCATCAGATGTTAAATTATATCTCAGTCATTGTTGCTGAACATTTCTTTGTAGAATCGGTACCAGTCACTTTGAAACATTTCTTGGGGATCGTATTTAAGTTTGAGCTCTAAAAACATCGGAAATTGCGGATAAGCTTCAAGCAATTGATCTTTCCTAGCCCATCGATGGTAAGTGAGGAAATAAGAACCATCGTGATTTAATGCCACATCAATCAAAAGTTGAAAATCACTGCGAGCTTTTTCTAATCCCAATTTGGAATGTTCCACACGTAGATTTAACACAATACAGGCGTAGTCCTGTTTTGCCCAAGGGAGAAAAGTTTCTGTATCGGTTTTGATCAACCTGATGGTTCCGTAGATGATATCCAACTGCTGCTGCTCATTTGATAGAGAAAGATCTGTCATGAAATCATAGATTCTATCCCGGGGAACATACACCTCACTGATCATTAAAGATCCAAGTTTGTAATCTGGAAGTGTCTTCTTTAAGTAAGCCTCATAATTTTCATCGTAATACCCCAATTGATGGGTATCTGTCCAATAAAGTTGGCCACTGGTACTCAAATAATAATTGGTGTAATCCTCAAAAACTTGGGCTTTATTTGAATGGGCTAATGCTAATAATTCTTTCCATTTATCCGATGAGATCTTTTTTTGTTGTTGAGGTATTGGTGAGTCTAAAGGAACGGGTTTATAAAATGAGTAGACGCCCCTTGTTAAGAAGTCCTCTGCTGCCCCATCAGTTTTAAATTGAAGATCACCGTACAAGTATCCGTCGTTAATTCTCTGACTGGTCTTAGCGGCAAAATTAGACAAGTTAATAATCTCTACATGGCGTTTTAACTTTTGTCTGGGAGATAATCTCAGATCAACTTCGGTAATCACCCCAAACAGTCCATACCCACCGATCACAAGTCCAAATAATTCAGCATTTTCTTCCCGGCTTACATTAATTTTTTTACCTTCGGCATTTATTATTCTGAAACTTTCAACATCCTGAACCATGGGTTGCAACAACAGACCCCGCCCGTGTATATTGGAAGATAATGCACCTCCTATTGACAGCCGGTCTGCCCCGGTTTGTTTTTGGGTAATACCCCATTGTTTTTTGCTGTATTTTTGAGAAGAAATTAGATATTCAATTAGTTCGGGCCACTGGATGCCTGCTTCAACAGTTACAATTCCATTTTTTCTATCGAATTTAAGCACATCATTCATAGCAGACATATTTAAGTGGACTGTACCTGTGCCGTACTGCTGACCTCCCATTGAATGCTGTCCTCCTGAAATGCTGATGGATTTATCATGTTTTTTGGCATGTTTGATCAAACTCAAGACTTCATACGTAGACTTGGGATGGTGAATTGAATCGACTGTTGTGGGATTAAGCTTGGAATGCAGGTCATTCAGAACATTTTGTTGAGATGTAATTTCAGACCAACTCAGCCCAGAAAAGGAAGCTATTAAAAATAGAATGAGTAAATATTTTTTCATTTATTTTGCTGCATAAATAAACTTAAATTTCTCTACCAACACTGGCATATCAGCGGTGCAAGCTCTGTTATGCTTCGATAACAAGCCATTCCAGTACTCTGTGTGTAAAGGAATCCATACATCCAGATCTCTTACCGGAGGACCATCCAGAGAAGTGTCATTAAGACTGATTTCGCCAAATGTGGTTTCATAAACACTTGTTATCTGAACAACAACCTTGGGTATCCCATCATAGGATACAAGAATTATAGGAGTATCGGGCATAGCTTTAGGATGTCCTTCGGCTTCCATCAGCCATGGCAAGCTATAAGTTCCTATTTTCTCGCCGGCTTTAATAAAATCTATAATCAAATCTGTGGTCTCTTCGTCAATGCCTATAGATCTAACCTGATGATCTCTTGCAATTTCTGGCACTGCCTTAATGGCTTGCTGCCAAAATGCGTCCAATAATTCCACATCCGGATTTTGTTCAGGCCCATCATCCGCTATGACTAAATGACGTTTCATAAATTAGCAATATATAAGATTTGGTCCATCAAGATTAGGCATTTCAAACCCAACCTGGTCGAGTTTTTGCACAAGTTCTTGTTGGGTTTCCTGCTCTAAAGAGATAAATGGGGGTCGGACAATCGTCCAATCAGGATCTTTTCTGTAATGTGAGACCACCGATTTCAGTGCAGGAATCATTGGGTAGGCTTCCACTGTATGGCGAACCTGATTTAGCCGCTGTTGTAAATCGTCTGCTTGATTGGATTCCCATTCCTTATAGAGATTGTGTATTGCAGATGGATTGATGTTTACAGTTGCAGAAATACATCCAGATCCCCCTGCTCGCATAGTTTGCAGCAGAAAGAGTTCACTGCCACAAAAAAATAGTCCATCATCGGTGGCATCCGTATAATAAAAAGGTGGCAACATTAACGTGCCTTGGCAGCCCAATTGAACTGCATGTGTTGTGAGTTGAACGGTTTCTGTAAGGGAACAGCAACCGGTTCCAGGCATCAAGAAGGCAGGATCAATTCCGGCTTCAATGAGATCATCAAGTAAAGATATTTTTTCTTCAAGTGCTAGCGAATTTGCCTCACTGGTTGTTCCAAACACCGCAAGAGAGACATTCTGAGATAACAGCCAACGGCACTGTTTTACCAGTCGTTTGGAGTCTGGTTTGAGATCTTTTGTGAAGGGAGTGAGTACTGGGCTCAAAACACCGGAAAATTTGTTCATTGATTGCCATCCATGCAACCTGGTTTCAATGTAACCCAAACTAAGTCAATTGATTCTAGCCCGGTTATTAAGATTAGTTTTTTCATACCTAAAAACTATATAACACATACTGTTGAACCTCTAATTCTTTATGGTAGTACGCTATCAGTTAGAATGGATTTTGTATGAGAGTATTTGCATATATATGTATATGGTCGACACCTTTTCAAATAGGGTTTTGCCTTTGGGCTTTGGGGATCGTATTAACTTCAGATGCAACGATACTTTCCCTAACAAATGATATTTTTCTGAGCAACTACCTTCCTGCCCTTTACCAATTTGTAAAACCCTTTACTTACATTATTTTCCCAGACGTCTTTATGGACTTCATTTGGTCTCTACCTATAGTGATCCACACGTTGGTCAAAGCCGCCGTAAGCACATGGTTAGGCTTTTGGATTCTTAAGAAATTGGATTCTAAAGAAACTACATAGGTAACTTTAAAACATAGACTAAAATAAATAAGACGAGAATTACCCCAGTGATGTACTCATCAAAATACCCACTTGAATTGCAACATTTCATATCTAAAACTCCTTTGTGTTTGTTGTTGTCGCACCTTAGATAGGAACGAACACAAAGATTTCAAGTGCTACGACCTATGATATTTTCTTATATCATTAGCATTGGCGATTATTAGTATCTTTACAGAGTATTTATACCTGCCAGTAGGTTTCCTTGCCTATTTCAGGGTTGTCTGGAATAGCTCTGACTAAGATTAGTGAAGCCCCTGCAATACATGCTCCTATCAAAAATACAACACCGTGGTTTTCCATCCAAATTAATCCCAGAAGAGCTGGTAATAAAACTGCAGCTATGTGGTTGATGGTAAAACTAATTCCTGCGGTAGATGCAATATCAGCAGGATCGGCTATCTTCTGAAAGTAGGTACTGATAGCAAAGGATATCGAGAAAAAAACATTGTCTAAAATGTATAACGCTAGAGCTATATTTACATTATCCACAACTGCATAGCCAAGAAATATAATAACCAAAGCTACATATTCCAGAGTTAGTGCTTTTCTCTCACCAATTATCCCAATGAGAATTCCCAGTTTTGGTGCCACCCAAATGGTGATCCCTGCATTGACTAGAAATAACAAAACCATCTTGTCTAAAGGAAAACCAAATTTTTGGACAAGTAAAAATCCAGCGAAAACCATAAAGATTTGTCTCCTAGCACCGGCTAAGAATGTTAATGCATAGTAAAGCCAGTAGCGTTTGCGAAAAATCAGTTCCTTGTGTTGCTCAACTTTTTCACTAAATTGCGGAAAAGAAAACCGACAGAAGATACCTATTATTACAGTGAGTAAACCGGCCACAGCGTAGAGCCAAGGATAATTTGGCTCAAAGACAAACACAACGATATATAGGATGGAAAGGATTGCCAATGTAGAAGCAGAATGAACACTTAAAAGTTTACCAAGCACACGAGGTGCTTCCTCCTTGGTTAACCATTGCAGACTCAAAGAGATTCGCAATGTTTCTAAGTAGTGGAAGCCAATGGACATGATTACAGTGGTAATGTAAAGACCTAGAATTGAAGGGAAAAAGCCAGTCAGTGCGGTGCCAATTCCAAGTAAGATTAAGCTGACAATTGCAAAGTTTTGTTGCCGGATAATGAGCAATAAGAACACTACGGTAAATGCTAAGAATCCAGGCACTTCTCGCAAGCTTTGTAGCATACCAATCTCTTTGCCACCAAAATTTGCTATCTCTACTGCAAAATTATTCAAAAGAGCCTGCCAAACTGAAAAAGCTATAGGCGAGCCAATCGCTAAGACATAAAGGAGGGTCTTTCTATTTCTTGGTATTGAAAACATTAGTTACTATATTTGATGGAGCTATCAGCTTGGAACCCAATTGCCATGAAATCCGAATGGCACCCTCTGTGGTAAAAGCACTCTTGCCAATGGTTCTTGTTCAATCTCTTCGGCATTCAAAATGATCAATTCAGTTTTCTTGGTTTTACCGTCATAGACGAATGTCATGACATACCCTGCATCTTCATCCTTAGCATTTTCTCTTGGAATAAAAACTGGTTCACCTGCCAATCTTCCAGAATCCAGTGCATGCGATATTACTAATCCTGACTTCAAGTCGTGCTTACAAATTCTATTGCAGTCAGGTTGACCATCCTCTTCGCCTGAGACTACAGAGTAGCCGAAACGATTGTTTTTGCCTTCCAACAAAGGATGGATTCTGGGGAATTCAAAGGCCCTAGAATCGACAAGCTCCTCGTTTGTTTTTCCTGTATTTGGATTCAGAGTCCAACGCAACCATTGAGGTGGCGAATCTGCAAATGGGTCGTTCCAGTCCTGATCGAAATTTCTTTGGTAATGGACCAAATTTACCACAACACTGCCGTTGGTCGTCTCATAAGAATTAAAATTGTGGTATGAGTAACAAGGATTTACCTCACACCAAACTATATTTTCTTGATTTCCATTACGAGGCAACAAACCAACTCTTGCGATATGCTTGTCTTTCCAGCTAAAAGGGAAATACCCCCTGATGTAACGATACAGGCTAAAGGTTACTGACAAGTCAAAAATAAGAATGTAATTTTTCGTAATTGCAGTGTTGTGAATCATGGAACGACTTGGCAAGCTTATATTCTTAGTCTTCGACACAAGTCCTTCGGAATTCACAACTACGTATTGAATATAATCTTTGTAGCCATTGTAATCATAGCAAATGGCATGTAGTTCGTTGGTATCTGCATCTAATTTTGGATGTGGGGAAAACCCTGATTTCAGGGTTCCTTGGAAAGGCTTGTTGGTCAATGAATTTATTTCGCTGTCTAATTCCACAGGCGAAGGACCGGCTTCTACACAGGCATAAATTTTTCCTGCATGCTCAATAACATGTGTATTTGGTCCAAATTCTTCTCCTACAACATAATTATTTCTATACCACAGTGCATTGCCTTCCTCCAATCTCACGCCATGTACCATTCCATCCCCCATGAACCAATGATATTTCTTTGGACTCGCTTGTAGTTTAGGATTTGGTCCATTACGGAGGTAAGTGCCAAAAAGATCCCTGGGAACAGAACCGATTACATCAAGCTTTGTTGCAGTAAGAACTTCTTTAACAGGTCTAAAGTTGCCTTCTAGATAAGGATTTGGGTTTGACCCCATGATTTTTGAGATTAGATTTTCCATCTAATCCAGTTTCTGTATATGTAAATAGCCAAATACCATAACCAATAAGAAGTTCTTCATTATGTTTTTATTAGATCTGGTAATTTTCTTGTAAAAAATTATGCATTCCAATAAATGTGAAACTACGAGGAAAATAAATAGATAGTTGATCAATTGCGAAATTGGTACAAATAGGTTGATAACACAGATTAACCAAAGCAAAAGAAGAATGTATTTAATTGAATTCATGTTTATTTAATTCTCCATCCAGTGGCCAATTTTCCCTTTTCCTGAGTCAATGAGAACTCCAGGGTTCATAATTGATCTCGGATCTACACTTGATTTTGCGGCAGTTAACATATCTTTAAAACCTGATGGTATCTGTACATCATAGCCTTTAACTCTGTGGTCTCTACCCACAGCATGATGGTGTGTTATTGTGCCTCCTTCTGCTACTACCATCTCATTGGTTGCTGTCTTAATCTGCTTCCAGACATCCAGCATGGTCGAAGGTGTTGCGTAAGCAGTGTAAGAAAAATAAGGTGCACATCCATCTGGATAGGTGTGTGTCAAACGACAAGTGACATTTGGCTCCCTGCCTGAAATCTCATGTATGGCCTTTCTTGTCTTTTCTTTTAAAGACTCAATAAACTCAAAGCCATGATCCCATGTGATTGAGGTTTCAAAAGTGTCCCAAATTATGCCTCTACGAACAGCTGCATCACGATTAAAAGGTGCTCTAATGAAGCTATTCCTCCAAGTGCCTGAGGCTCCTGTACGATGTGCTTCGGGTTCCTTTTCTTGAGGTTTTTCATAACTCCCTCCTGCAGAAGAGGCAATCTCCAAAGCTCTATCCAACCAAGTACCAAGTTCATGGTCGGCTGATTCGAAAGACAATATTAATAAATGTTTCGACCCATCCCCAACTCCATTAAACAAAGCTTCATTTGCATCCAAAAGTCTGCAATTTGCCGGATATAATCCCGATTGACTGATCAGGCGCGTTGCATTGAGGGCTTTTTGATAATCATCAAATTCCACAGAACCAGAAGATCTAAAAATAGGTCTATTCTGAAGTCTCATCCAAGCTTCAGTTATCACCCCTAAAATTCCTTCGGAGCCAATGACCATCCTATCCGGGCTGGGACCTGCTCCAGAACCTGGAAGTCTCCTCGATTCGATTACTCCAGTTGGGGTAATCATGGTTGTAGATTCAACAAAATCGTCGATGTGTGTGTAAAGCGTTGCAAAATGACCTCCTGATCTTGTAGCTATCCAACCCCCTAAAGTTGAATGCTCAAAACTTTGAGGAAAATGCCTTAAAGTTAGATCAGATTTTCTTAGTTCATCTTCCAAAGCGGGTCCAAATATTCCAGCTTGGATTCGTGCAGCTCTGCTTTCTTTGTCTATCTCTAAAACCTGATCCAGATTTCTTAGATCCAAAGAAATTACACCGGAGTAATCGTCTCCCACAT
>LWDU01042539.1_pt1 | contig 25915 bp, 24 predicted proteins | sample 727161 | NCBI WGS metagenome assembly LWDU01 (sample SAMN04566230, study PRJNA314399) | hydrothermal vent metagenome | isolation source: deep sea hydrothermal plume seawater | place: Mexico: Gulf of California, Guaymas Basin | collected 2004-07-11
TGGAGCCGTGCAATTTTGATGGGGTTTGTGGTACGATCCGATCTTGCTCGGATGGAGTTCCCAAGGCAAGTCCCAAACCTGTCTATCCTCGGGACTTGAAGTGAGCCCACTTGACGTGGTGAGGGGGGGCCCCCCGCGTCTGATTCGGTGCATTGCCCGATCCAATGGTTGGAATTCGCAGTGCCACAGGAGTGACCGAAGTGACCGAAGTGATCTAGTTTCTCTCCTCTTCTGCTGGAGAGAGACGCGGGAAGGAATGTCGATGCGCAAGGATCTGTCCCTTATTCGCCGCCTGGAAAAAATCGAGAAGGAACTGGGATACTGCCAGATCAAGCTCGAGAAGGAACAGCGTCTTGCGACACGAGTACATTTTTTGAGAGCTCACCGCGACCGATTGCTGGAGGTTCTGGATCTTTTCCCAGAGCAGGATTCTGGTGCAGGAGACCGTCTCTGCGGATTGTCGTTCAGCGAGATCTCCTCTCGCATCATGGATGAAGACAAGCATCTCGATCTCGATCCGCTACGGAACTCCTTCCTGGCCATCGGTATGCGTCCTGAAGTCACCACCGAACTGGAGGAACTGGAAGTCGAGATCAGAGATGTTTCAGAACGTCTTTCGACTTTCCGTGTTTTTCACGACAAGGTTGCTGGGCTTCAGTCGGAACGAAGACATGCACTCAGTAGCTTCGATCTCTCCGGCGACGAACCCGTTCTGGCGATCTCCGATGAATTCGAAGTGACCGAGAACGATTGGAATGTGCTGACCGAAGATCTTACCAATCTGGATGACGCACTTTTCAATGTCAGTCGCACCAAGGATTATCTCACCTCGGCACGTAACTTTGTGCTGCATGCTCGTAGCCACTATTCGGTTCCCGATTGGATCGAAAAAGGTTACCTCGTCGATCTGCTGAAGCACTCGACCATCGGACGGATCCGAGAGATGCTGGAGGGCGGAGAGCGCAACTTGAAGACCGCTTTGAGTGAATTGATTTGCCTCGATAACTATCCGCTTGTCGCAGACGATTTCAAACCGATCCTTCGCCCCTTCTACAGGTTGCTATTTGATGATGTATTTCACCAGACGAAGTTTCAGGATGTACTGCAACTGATCGAGGAGAGGCTCGACCGCTCGACGCGACTTCACGATCAACTGGAGAAGTCGCGGGAGAAGGTGTTTCAGACTCAAGTCCTGAAGGAAAAGGCGCGCGAAAGCCTGTTCCACCGGATCGGCGATGAGCGCAGGAAACTGCGCCTGACCACCATCTGAGCCTTACCTGAGCCTTACTTGAGCCTTGCCTGAGCCTTACCTCGTGTCGGAAATCGGCGCCGAGGAATCGCCTCAACGAGTCCACAGTGCGTCCTTGCCCAGCCAACTTTCCAGTTGCTGTTGCGCTTGCTCTACCGTCTCCGAGTGATTTCCGGTGAGCAGCGCACGGCCGTCGCGGTAACAGATCAGCGAACCGGAGGGGCCGTCGCTGCGGATCGCGGTGGCACTCCGATGCCAGCGGATTTCACAATCCAGTTGTAGCAGGCGTGATTCAATCTCATCCAGATCGAGTTGCAACCAGGTCTCCACCGACCCACTGCCGCACAATTTCCTCAAGTGCGCTCCCGACCTCTCCTGTCGGTCAGGAACGGTGCTCTGCGATCGCAGCCCACAGCGAGGGCAGTCGGGATCGGCTTCCAGTTCGACAGCCTTTTCTCCCTCTGCAATGTTGCCTCGAAGGATGGTCCGGCGGGTTGAAACTGGAGAGTCGTGACCGAGGTTGTCCCGGTGGGGGCGTCGAATTTCATTCACCAGTAACCGGATCGCAGCCGCGGCTGCGGCGAGGCAGGCGACCGGCAGCACACCGTCCGATTCACAGGTTCCGATCGCGCCCGGAGCGGGAGATTCAGCAACCCAGCAGTGGTAACAGGGAGTTCCGGGGGGCAAGAACGACGCTGCGACCCAGCGATCTGCGATGGCACCACTATGAATCCACCCGACCCCCGTTTGCATTGCGGTCTGATCGATGAGAGTTCTGGCTGCGATATGATCGGTCGCATCCATCACCACGTCGTGTGCGAGAAAGTGAGCCTCTGCATTGGTCGGGGTGAGCATCTCTGGGATCATTTTGAGTTGAGTTCGACCGCCAATCTTGTCCAATTCTCGACCTGCCACGATCACCTTGGCCCGGCCCCTGTTGGCATCTTCCTGGTGATAGAGTACCTGGCGGTGGAGATCGGTGACCCGAACTCGATCCCCATCGAGCAGCGTGAGGAAGCCGATTCCGCTGCGCACCAGCGTCTGCGCGAGGATCGTGCCAACGCCGCCACATCCCACCAGCAACACCCGTAAACGCTGCCATTCTCGGTCGAGATCGGTGCCTCCGGTGATTCTCAACTGTCGGTCGTAACGGTCCAAGTGGCCTCCCTCGAGTGTTGCGATGCTGATTCGCCCAGCCTAAGGGCCGGTCCCCCCGGGCTCCAGAGAAGAGCGCAAGAACGATCGCCTTTGGCGGTGGGGTTGCTTCCCGGCAGATCCGGCGGTGTACTGCCGCATGCTCCGAGACCACTTGTCTACGACCAGATCGGTACAGCTGAGGGAACCAACATGACTGGACCGGGTGGACTCGAACTCGACAACATCGCACTTCCGCTGCTGCTGGCATTCCTGAGCGGCTCGATCCCCTTCACCTGGCTGATCGGAAAAGCACGCGGTATCGATCTCCTGTCGGCTGGAAGTGGCAATCCAGGAGCGACCAACCTGAGCCGGGAACTGGGAAAGTTCTACGGAGCGCTGGGGCTGATCCTCGACCTTCTCAAGGGGGCGATCCCGGTGCTCCTCACTTCAGGTCGCTGGGACCAGCCCGCCCCGCTGTTCATGGTGGGAGCGGCGGCGGTGTTTGGACACTGTTACTCACCCTTCTTGAAGTTTCGTGGGGGCAAGGGTGTCGCGACCACCGGAGGGGTGCTGCTGGTGATCGAGCCGGCGATTGCACTGCTGCTGCTGAGCGGCTGGTTCATCGGGCTGAAATCGCTGCGCAGTGTCGGGATGGCTTCGGTGACCGCCTCGGTGTTCGGAATTTGCTTGGCAGCGGTGATCCTGGCAGGTTGGCCACCACTACTGGGCTGGCTGGTGACGGCAATTTCGAGTGACTCTCAAACGGTTCTCGGCTGGGTTCTGCTGATCGTCTCGGTTCTGGTGTTGATTCGCCATCGATCGAATATTCAGCAGTATTTCCTGCCAAGTTCAAAAGAGGAGAAGCGATGAAGGTGGTGATAGCGGGGTCAGGAAGTTGGGGAACCGCGCTGGCGCACGTGGCTCGTCAGGGTGGAGCCGAGGTGACGATCCACTGCCGCAGAGCGGAAAGAGCGGACCAACTCGCTCGGGGATTCCACGATATGTTGCCGCAAGGGGCTCTCGGGGAGGGCTTCCGGGTTTCGGTCGCCGGCGATGGACCGACTCCCACTGCGGATCTGGTGATCAGTGCGGTCCCGACCCAGCAGATTCGCCAATACATGGCGGGACCAGGAGCAGAGTTACCTCGGGATGCCATCTGGGTCTCCGCATCGAAGGGGCTCGAACTGGAGACCAATCTCCTGCCATCACAGGTGCTCCAAGATTGTGGCGTAACAATCGAGCCAGCCGTACTTTCGGGGCCTTCCCATGCGGAGGAAGTGGTGGCGAATTTGCCGACCGCTGTGGTGGTGGCGGATGTCGATCTGGAGCGTGGGAAGATGATCCAGCAGATTCTCCGGACCCCTCGATTCAGGATCTACCGGAGTGACGATCGGACCGGAGTGGAATGGGCCGGGGCACTGAAGAATGTGGTGGCTTTGGGGTGTGGTATTGCAATCGGTCAAGGTTTCGGTGACAACACCGTAGCAGCACTGGTGACCCGCGGAACCGTCGAAATCTCGAGGCTGGGGACGTCCCTGGGGGGACGTCGTGATACCTTCGCCGGACTCTCGGGAATCGGTGATCTGGTGGTTACATGTTGTAGTGGGCATTCACGCAATCGAACGGTCGGGTGCAGAGTGGGTGCCGGCGAAACCGCCGCCGCAGTACTCGATTCGATGGAGCAGGTGGCCGAGGGAGTGACGACCTCCAAGGCTGTGAAACAACTCTGTTCCAGGCGACAGGTGGAGATGCCCATCGCGGATACCGTGTATCGCATTTTGCATGAAGATTTACCGGTGGCAGAAGGCGTCGAACAATTGCTGATGCGCCAACCAGAAGTAGAGTGAGGAGAGTTACGTGTACTGGGTTGTTTCGATCATCCCATCCGAAGCCCTCGATCTGCTGACCGAGAAGTTTTCGAAGGTCGGAGTGGTCCGATTCACGGTGGCCGAAGTGGAAGTAGTGAATCCTCAATCGGCAGTCCCCGCGGGGGATCAGGCCTTGAGGGTAGAGGTCGCATTGAACGAGGAGTTTCTTCAGCCGGCATTGAAGGTTCTGGAACAGATACAGAAGGCTGGCTTCGATGTCTCCACGCACGTGGGGCAACTCTCGGACGCAATGAGAACTCGCACTGGTGAACTGGGTCCGGAAGCGATTTGAAAAATTGGATGGTAGCGAAACTTTTGGTCTCGATGAGCGAGCAGGAGTGACTTGAGAAGTACATGGCGGATATTCAAGGGGCGTGCATAACAGGTAATATCGGTTCTGAGATGAACCGATGGAGGGAGAGACAGTGACCGTCAATGAGGTCCTAGAAATGGTCAGGAACAAGGGTGTTGAAGCGGTAGATTTTCGCTTCATGGATTTTCCCGGGCTTTGGCAACATTTTACGATTCCTGCCACTGGTCTCGACGAGAGCAGTTTTTCCGACGGCCTCGGATTTGATGGTTCCAGCATGCGTGGCTGGAAAGGGATCCAGGAGAGCGACATGTTGGTGGTCCCAGATCCCGACACCGCATGGATCGATCCTTTCCCCAAGATGAAGACGCTGGTGCTGATCTGTGACATCAAGGATCCCGTCACTCATGAGAGTTACTCGAGGGATCCTCGAAACATTGCGAAGCGAGCGGAAGCTTATCTGCGCACCACAGGAATCGGAGATGACGCATATATTGGCCCCGAGGCTGAGTTCTTCATCTTTGATGATATCCGGTTCGATCAGAACGAGCATTCTGGTTTCTACTTCCTCGACAGTGTCGAGGGACGATGGAACACCGGTTCAGATGAAGGGCCAAATCTTGGCTACAAGCCGCGATACAAGGAGGGCTACTTCCCTGTTCCTCCGACCGACAAGTTCAATGACCTGCGCAATGAGATGATGAAGAACCTCATCGATTGTGGCATCGAAATCGAATGCCAACATCACGAGGTCGCTACTGCAGGGCAGGCCGAGATCGACATCAAGTACAGTTCACTGCTGACCGCCGCTGACCAGTTGATGTGCTACAAGTACATCGTCAAGAATACCGCCCATCAAAATGGCAAGACGGTTACCTTCATGCCAAAGCCGGTGTGGAATGACAATGGTAGTGGCATGCACATGCACCTCTCCATCTGGAAGAACGGGGTCAACCAGTTCGCCGGTGAAGGATATGGCGGCATGAGTGAAATGGGCCTGCATGCGATCGGTGGAATTCTACAGCACGCTCCAGCTCTGGTCGCATTGACCAATCCAACCACCAATTCCTACAAGAGGTTGGTGCCTGGATTCGAGGCCCCGACACGATTGGCCTACTCCTCGCGCAACCGCTCGGCAGCGATCCGGATCCCGGTCGGGGCCACCAGTGCCAGTGCCAAACGCTTCGAGTTCCGCTGTCCGGATCCCTCCTGTAATCCGTATCTGGCCTTCTCGGCCCTGACGATGGCGGCTCTGGACGGGATCAAGAACAAGATCGACCCGGGTCTTCCTTTCGACAAGGATCTCTACGACATGCCTGCGGATCAACTTGCGGATGTGCCGAGCACCCCTGCGTCTCTCGAGGATGCTCTCAATGAGCTGGAAAAGGATCACGAATTCCTGCTCGCTGGCGATGTCTTCACCCCGGATGCGATCCGCGCATGGATTGACTACAAGAGAGAAAAGGAAGTGAACGAGTTACGGCTCCGTCCACACCCCTATGAGTTCGCACTCTACTACGACATCTAGTCGCGACGGTCGGCCGGAGGAAGTTCCTGAGAGAACTTCCTCCGGCACGACGGATGGCTCCGACTCCCTTCCAGATCGGCAGACGATTGTGCAGCTTTCGTCCTGGCTGCTAGAACATCGCCCGGTCGTTGTCGCCCTCAGCGGTGGAGTTGATTCGGCCTTGATGGCAGCGATTTCCGTCGAGGTCCTCGGTTCCGATGCGGTTGCCGTCACCGGAATTTCTGCCAGTCTTTCTCACGAGGAACAGCAAGCGGCTCGTCTCTCCGCTCGAATCGCAGGAATTCGCCATCTCGAAGTCGCTACTTCTGAACTGTCACGACCGGGCTATCGCGCCAACGCCGGTGACCGTTGCTATCACTGCAAGTCTGAACTCTATGATGTGATCCTCTCCGTCGAAGAACTGGCCCAACACACCATCATCGATGGAGCCCAGGCTTCCGATGATTCCGGGGATCGACCTGGCATGAAGGCTTCCGGTGAGCGAGGGGTGAAGAGCCCTCTGCGCCAGTTTGGCATCGACAAGCCACAGGTACGGGAGATGGCACTACGCCGAGGATTGCCCAGCTGGGATCGACCGGCACGACCGTGTCTTGCGAGCCGCGTCCCGGTGGGAACCGAGGTGGACCGGCGGCTGTTGCAACAGATCGAGGCGCTCGAGGCTCTGCTCTCCGGTGAAGGATTTTCCATCTATCGAGCCCGATGCGGGGGGAATCGAGTGGTGGTCGAGATCGACCTCGAGCAACTGGATCAGTGCGCCGATGATCGTTGGCGTCAGCGCTTCGAGGCACTGGCCAGATCCCTCGGAATCTCCGAATGCTGGCTCGATGCCCGAGGATACGGCGGGCCGGGACCGGCTCGGCTGGAACCGCTGATCGGCTAGATCGAGCCCTTCCACTCGATCCGCGCGGAAAAGGTCGAATCTTGGCTGTTTCGACCCCTCGATGAACTTGCACAACTCTCTCTGGATCCGTAGGTTATTGGACTCGGGCCGGGACTCTGCGAAGCCATTTCAGGTGTCGTGGATCTCGAAGTCCGACCTGGTTTGTCGGGAGGATCGCTTGGTTCTGCAGATTGCGACCATCGATGGGCCTGCCGGCTGTGGAAAGAGTAGCGTTGCCCGGCTACTGGCGGCTCGCATCGGAGGACGGATGTTCTCCAGCGGACGCCTTTACCGGGGCATCACTTGGTTGGCTCTCGAGCATCGAGTGGCTCTTCCCGATCGGCAGCGAGTTGGTGAATTGATCGAGAACCATCGACTGGAAATCGTCGCATCTTCCGATTCGTTCAGGGTCGAGGTGGATGGATTCGATCCGGGAGATGTACTGGATTCGACCCGGGTGACCGGAGAGATCCATCACATTTCCAATGATCCTGCAGTGAGAAGTGCAGTGTTGCCGTTGCAGCGCAACTTGCCCGCAGATCTTCCGGTGTTTGCAGAGGGTCGAGACATGGGAACCGTGGTGTTTCCGGATGCCCCGGTGAAGATCTTCCTGACCGCCTCCGTCGAGGAGCGAGCCAGGAGAAGACAGGTGGAACTGAGTGATCGCCTTTCGGAGGACTTGCCACTCGAGGTGGTCCAGGAGCAGGTGGCACGCAGGGATGCACTAGATGAAGAAAGAGAAGTGTCGCCACTGATGGCGGCTCCAGATGCAGTGACAGTTGATACGACCTTGCTCGACCTGGAGGAGGTGCTATCGGCGATCATGAAGAGGATCCCGCGTTCGTGGAACCGGGGGCCAACTGGTTCTACTTCCTGAGTCGCGCCGTGGCGGGATTTTTCTGCTGGTGTTTGTTCCGGCCGACCCGCCAAGGTGTTGAGAAGGTGCCTGAAAGTGGCGGCTTCTTGCTGGCGGTGAACCACTCGAGTTTCCTGGATCCGGTGATGGCCGGGACCAATCTGAAGCGCCCACTGGCGTACATGGCGAGAAGTACTCTCTTCAGGCCCGCTCCGATCGGGATGGCCTTGAGGGGGATGAATGCCCTTCCGCTCGAAAGAGAAGGGGTCGGAATCTCTGCATTCCGTTCGGTGATCGACCACCTCTCTCGCGGGGGAGGTGTACTGGTCTTTCCCGAGGGAACCCGGAGCCGAAGCGGCCGGCTCGGTCGCTTCAAGGGCGGAGTGGTGAAACTGGCGAGAATGTCCGGGGTCCCGGTGGTCCCGGCGATGATCGTGGGAAGTGATCGAGCGCTGGGACGGGGCCAGTGGTTGCCTCGGACGGTACCGTTGGAGATCCGCTTCGGCGATCCGATCGACTTGCTCGATCCAGCGGAAGACGCAGGTGAGGCGTTGGCTCGTCTGCGGGCGGCGATGGTTCGACTCGCTCCAGAGTGTGTCGATGAAGAGCGGGTCGTCGATGATATAGAACAGTGACATCGAACAGTGTGATAAGAAAATGAACGGCATCGATCTCTAGCCGGTGATGGTCACCAGCAGAGGTCGGACAAACAAGGACGAGTGAATCGAAGCCGTGGACGGGCGCGAAGGTCGAGCCCGGGCTTCTCACAGTCCGTAACCAGAAAAAAGAGGCCTTTTCATGGCCAGAACGGTCAGACCAGAACTGCTCAAGCAGTTTGATCTTCGGGGAGACTCCCTGGAGAAAAAAGTAGAAGAATACCTCGAGGGTGACTCTCTCGATAATGTCGAAGAAATCCTCCTCGACTCGATTGGTGATTTCGAAGAAGACAAGATCATCGTCGGCACAGTGGTCAGCGTCAGCGACGACTGGGTCATCGTGGATGTGGGCTACAAGGCCGAGGGTGAAGTTCCAAAGAACCACTTCGAGGGTGCCGAGATCAATGTTGGAGACAAAGTCGATGTCCTCATCGAGGAAGTCGATGAGACTGACGGCCGAATCATGCTTTCCAAGCGCAAAGCGGATCGCATCAAGGGCTGGGAACAGGTGGTCGACACCCACAACGAGGGTGACGTGGTCAGCGGCCGCGTGATGAGGAAAATCAAGGGCGGCTTGTTGATCGACATCGGCGTTCCGGTGTTCTTGCCCGCTTCTCAGATTGCCATCCGCAGGGTGGGTGACGTCTCCGAATTCGTCGGGCGTGACCTGGAATGCAAGATTATCAAGATCGATGAACCTCGCATGAACATCGTCGTCAGCCGTCGCAAACTGCTGGAAGAACGTCGTGACGAGATGAAGTCGAACCTGATGTCTGAAATCGAACTGGATCAGGTCCGAAAAGGGATCGTCAAGAACATCACGGACTTCGGCGCATTTGTCGACCTCGGTGGAATCGACGGACTACTTCACATCACGGACATGTCATGGGGCAGGATCAGAAGGTGCTCAAAATCGACAAGGAGCGCGAGCGAATCTCTCTCGGCCTGAAGCAGACCCAACCCAGTCCCTGGGACGACATCGAGGAACGCTTCCCGATCGGTGCAAAGATCAGTGGCAAGGTGGTCAACGTTCTCTCCTACGGTGCGTTCATCGAACTGGAAGAAGGCATCGAGGGACTGGTACACGTTTCCGAGATGTCCTGGACCCGTCGAATTTCGAACCCCAAGGAGGTGGTCGATGCGGGCCAAGAAGTCGACGTGGTGGTACTCGAGATCAAGAAGGAGAAGCAAGAGATCAGCCTCGGTATGAAGCAGATCGAGGTGAATCCTTGGGAAGTCGTGGCCCAGAAGTACCCTGTCGGACACTACATCAGCGGTAAGGTTCGTAACCTCACCAACTATGGTGCCTTCATCGAACTCGAGGATGGGATCGACGGACTCTTGCATGTCAGTGATATGTCATGGACACGCAAGATCATTCACCCCTCGGAGAAGATCGAGAAGGGTGAAGAGATTCACGCGGTGGTCCTTGAAGTCGACCAGGAGCGCAAGCGCATTGCACTGGGCCTCAAGCAGATGGAAGAGGATCCCTGGATCCGTTTCATTCCTGAGACCTATGTGGTGGGTACGGTGATCCGGGGAACCGTCACCAAGACCACCAACTTCGGCGCCTTTGTTCAGATGGATGAGGACCTCGAGGGTCTGCTACACATCTCGGAGCTCTCCGAGGACAAGGTCGAAGCTCCTGAAGAGGTGGTGAAGATCGGTCAGCAGGTCGATGTGAAGGTGATCAAGGTGGACGAGGAGAACCGAAAGATCGGTCTCAGCCTCAAGGAGGTCACGGAGGAAGAGAGTGGCCAGCTGTCGGCACTCTACGCCGAAGCCGCTGAGGGGGAGTCGCCGACTGCTGTGGGATCGGTGCCGGAGAACTTGCCCGATGAGATCCCCGATCTTGGCGAGGTGGTCGACCAGATCGATGCGCCTGCTGCGGTGGAAGACGATGCGGCGGGGGACAAAGCTCCGGCTGACGAACCGGCTGCGGTGGAAGCCTCGGATGAAGTCGCCGAAGCGGTCGAATCTGCGGTCGAGGAACCTGCTGCGGAAGAACCCGCTGCGGAAGAACCCGCTGCGGCGGAATCGGCTGTCGAGGAAGTATCTGCTGAAGTTGCCGAGACCGTCGAATCTGCGGTCGAGGAACCTGCTGCGGAGGAACCGGCTGCGGAGGAAGTGGCACAAGACGAGACGACCCCAGAGAAAGATGGGGAGTCGCAGGAATCCTAGATTCCCGGGAGCTCTCATGTTCGAGTGGATGACTACAACCAAGCGCAGCGCTGGTTTGATGCTGTTCTGTGTCCTCGTCACCGCAGTGGCTCTTGCCACTGGCGGTGACGAGGACCAGATCCCTCGGTCATTGAATCCAGCCCTGTCCGATCAAGCGGTGTCCAATGCCGCTGCAAGAGTGGAACTGCAGTCGCCTGCAGGGCCCACTCCGAGGGAAGCCGCAGGCGATGCGGTGACTGAGTTTCTCACCTCTCGCTATCAGGATGCCGTTCGCTCCTATGAGAACGGCAACTTCGAAAAGGCGTGGCGTATCTGCGAAGCACTGATGGTGCTGGCCCCTGACAATTTTCCATTGAGACTCGATGTCAGGAAACTGCGTCGAAGGGCGCACGGGAGACACCTCAGTCATAGTGTTTTCGTGGTCCGTTTCGAACGTGACGAGGCAGAGTCTGCTTTCCCGCTGTCCTTGCTCGAAGGTTCTGTGGTGCTGGAAAATCTATCGCAAGAGAAGATTCTGTTTGGAGATCAGGAGCAGAATCCGGTGCTTGGCCAGGTGGCGTGGAGCGTCCATGAGGTCTACCAGAATGGCACGGTTCGATCCCTCTCGGACGTCCGTGTCTTGCGCATCGAGAGTGGATTTCAGGTCGAAGCCGGTGCCAGCCGTGCCATTCCAGTCACCTTGCCGTTACCGGTACCGGGCGCGATGCCGGTGCTCCAGCAATGGGCCGTGACCGGGGTGACGATGCCGGTCCGGCTGGTTACCGCCGAGGGAGAGGTCAGCCGAGGAATCCCGTGGCTGGAGGAAACTGGACTGGTGGTTCCCGATGGATACCAATCGATTGAAAACGATCCGAAGGGCGAATTGCGAAAGTCGCTGCTCGATGGAGATCCGATCCGGATGGCCATTTCTCAGTACCTGTGGCTGAAACAGCGGCGTGATTCGAAGAGGTCACCCAATCCTCTCGACCCGATCGTCGACGACCTGCTCGCCTCCCTGGGGTCTCATCGAGGAGTGCTCGACGGATTGATCGTGATGTCCCTGGAAGAGGTGACGGGGTTGATCCGGGAGCGATCTGCGAGAGCATGGAAGATATGGGGAGTGACTCGTCAGGTTCGCCGTGGATCCGACAAGCTCAAGGACTGATTGCGGGGGAACTGATGTCAGAAGAAAAACTCAACCTTGCCGATCCTGCCTTTGATGAGGTGACACGTGGGGTAGTCACCATAGACACCAGAGAAGAGTTGAAGAAGAAGTGGATCCGGTCCCGTGAAGAAGATCGTCCTCTGCGGGTCAAACTAGGAGTGGATCCGACCAACCCTCAACTTCACATCGGTCATGCGGTTCCCCTCAGAAAACTGCGCCAGTTCCAGGACGCAGGTCATGTCGCAGTACTGATCATCGGCGATTACACCGCTTGTGTCGGAGACCCATCGGGGAAGGACAAGACGCGCCCAACACTGACTCATGATGCGTGTCGTGAGAATGCTCAGGATTATCTGAAGCAGGCCTGGAAGATCCTCGATCAGGAGCGCACAGAACTGCGCTGGAATGGCGATTGGTTTCGCGAGATGTCATTTCTCGATGTGATCGCGCTCTGTGGCAGGACCACGGTCGCCCGGCAACTGGAAAGAGATGACTTCAGCAAGCGTTACTCCGGAGGCCATCCGATCAGCGTTCACGAGTTCATCTACCCCCTGATGCAAGCCTGGGATTCGGTTCAGGTCGAGGCCGACATCGAGGTGGGGGGAACGGACCAGACCTTCAATTTACTGCTGGGGCGCGATCTGATGAGACAGGAGGGCCTGGAGCCACAGGTTTGCATGACCACACCGCTGCTGGTCGGGACCGATGGATCGATGAAGATGTCGAAGAGTTACGGGAACTCGATCGGAATCAGCGACCCCCCCGAGGAGATCTACGGCAAGACGATGTCGGTCCCCGATGAGCAGATGAGAGAGTACTTCACCCTCGCATCGGATCTGTCCCTCTCGGAGATTGACCAGGTTCTTGCTGCATCTCCCCGCGAAGCGAAGGGGAACCTTGCCCGTACCCTGGTCCGCCTCTACCACGACGAGGAACAATCGTTGGCGGCGGAGGCTCACTTCTTGCGAGTCTTCAGCCAGAAGGCGATGCCGGAGGTGATCGAGGAGTACACGGTTTCACCAGCAGACCTGGAAGACGGCAAGATCTGGGTGGTGAAGTTAATTGTCGACTCCGGATTGGCGGTCAAGAATAACGAGGCTCGTCGCAATATCGAAGGCGGTGGCGTGCGAATCGACGAACAGCGCCTCGAAGATCATGGCAGCCAGATCGAGGTTCGTGATGGAATGGTGATCCAGGTCGGCAAGCGCAAGTTTCGTCGGATCCGAGTCGGCTAGCGCCGTTCGAATTTCACCTCACCACTGAGCACCAGTTCCAGGGCACGTGGGTAAGCGATCTTTTCCGCATCGAAGACGCGTTGGGCCAGATCCTCGACCGTATCCTTTGCCTCGACGGCTACTCTATGTTGAAGGATCACCGGGCCATGATCGTAGTCGTCATCGACGAAGTGGACGCTGCAACCACTGAACGATTCACCCGCTTCGAGCACTCTCTGGTGAACTCGATCTCCATAGCACCCCTCGCCGCCGTGCAACGGAAGTAATGAGGGGTGAATGTTGAGTACCCTGCCGAGCCAGTTCTGTGGTATCTCCAGTTTGCGCAGCCAGCCGCCCAGTAGTGCAAACTGACATCCCGCATCATCGAGAGCTTGAAAGATCTGGTCGGAAGCCGCCGGCTCCTTGCAGCGGTGGATCTGGTGGGGGATACCCAGGCGAGAGGCACGTTCCAGGCCGCCGGCACCCGGCCGGCTGGCAATCACCAGATCGATGGAGGCAGCGATCGACCGCTGCTCGATGACCTGGTGCAAGTTCTCCAGGCTCCGGCCTCCGCCGGAAAGAAGAAACCCGATGCTCGCCGGGTCGGCGCTCATCGGGTTTGATCCGCTACTCTGGTCACTGGCACCTGGCCTACAGGTCGTTCAGGCTGGTGAGAATCTGGCCGATCAGTCCGTATTCGAGCGCTTCCGTAGGTGACATCCAGCAGTCTCCGTTGGTGTCCTTCTCGACTTCTTCCAAGGTCTTTCCGGTTCCATCTGCGATCAACTGATTGCAGCGCTTGCGTAACTTCATGATCTCTTCTGCGGTGACTTCGATCTCCGACGCCTTGCCACGGACACCACTCGATGGCTGGTGGATCATGATCCGGCTATTGGGCAGGGAGAAACGACGCTCCTTGGGAGTGGCCAGCAAGATCACGGTCCCGGCAGAGGCGTTCAGTCCATTGGTGATGCACAGCACAGGACTCCGGATGAACTGGATGGCATCATGAATGGCAAAACCATCATCGGCCGATCCTCCTGGAGTATTGATGAACAGTCGAATCGGATCATCAGACTGAGAGTCGAGCCACATCAGTGCCGGCACAATCTTGCTGGTCAACTTCGGTGAGACCTCTTCGGAGATGAAGAGGGTCCGCTGCTTTTCCATCAGTTCACGCATGAACGGAACCTTGGCTTTTTTCTTCTTCTCGTCGTCGGATTCCTTGTCGCTGTTCTCGAACGCATCGTACGAGTAATCAAATTCTGTCATCCGCTTTCTTTCCTTCCTGGGCCTCAGCGGCCAGGTTTCATGAATTCAAAAAGTTCACAATCAGGCGTGTCAGTCTCGGTTCTGCTTCAGCAGCCACCGCAAGGATCTCCTCGACCGACACTTTCTTCAAGTCTTCCGGGTCGCAAAGATCGGTGACCACCGAGATTGCGGTGGCTCGAATCCCCTCATGGGCACAGATGATGGCTTCCGGGATGGTCGACATTCCCACCACATCCGCCCCCAGAGTGCGAAGCATCCGGTATTCGGCCCTGGTTTCAAGGTTGGGCCCGGGAACGGCGACGTAGACCCCTCGAGTCGCTCGAATTTCCAGAGAGGAGGCAATTTTCTCCATCCTGACCACCGATTCGAGGCAGTACGGTTCCGACATGTCGGGGAATCGAGGTCCCCAACGGTCGACATTGGCCCCCGTCAGGGGGTTCTGCCCGAGCAAGTTGATGTGATCATCGAGCAGCAGCAGGTCTCCCTTCTGCAGATCGGGATCGATTCCGCCGCAGGCATTTGAGATGATGGCAGAAGTCACTCCCAGTCGTCCGGCGACTCGCATCGGCATCGAGATGTCGGCCATCGACCAGCCCTCGTAGGTGTGAAATCGCCCCTCGAAGGCGAGCACCCGGGCCGACCCGATTTGACCGATGTGGAGTCGGCCGGCATGACCCGGTGCGGTGGATACGGGGAATCCTGGGATCTCTTCATAGGGAATCGTCAACGGCTGCGAGATCTCGTGCACCAGGGCTCCGAGTCCGGTACCGAGGACCAGGACCGTGTCAGGGGGGGCTCCGGTGTTGAGCGATGCGATCGCCTCGGCAGCCTTTTCGACTCGTTGCAGGAACTGTTGACCTGCCTCGAGGATGCGATTCATTCGAACTCCTTCTTCGCCCTACTGATCCTTCTGAGGACCGGTCCATCGACTCAATAGTTTCTTTACCTGATCCAGTTCAGCCTCACACAACAGGATGCACTTGTTCCGATGGCGTTCCCCGCGGATCCATCTCAGGTCCTTCTTTCGCATCGCGAGGCTCCGGGCCAGTAGATCCACGATGGCCTGGTTGGCCTTGCCCTTTTCGGGAGCCGTGGTGATTCTCACCACCAGTGATCCGTCGCGGATGCCCGTGATCTCGTTTCGAGAAGCTCCGGCGATCGCCCTGATCGACATCTCGACTCCCTCGTCAGTCTGGATCAGTGAGACAGGAGTATAGGATGACATGGAAATCCTTCCATCCTAATCCCGGGTCTCACGCAGCATCTGACGCAGGCGTGGCACCGTCTCGGGAGCGATCCTTTGCCAGAGAGGGGTCGCATCCTCTTTCCTCTCTGCCCACTCGAGCAGCAAGGTGACATAGATCAACATTTCCGCCGGCGGACCGGCTTCGATCCACAGGTCGAGTCTCGATCCAGGGGCGATTTCCTTCCACAGGAGGTAACGCCCGACTTGCTCTTCGGTATCCCGGTAGATCACCCGATCTTTCTCGATCCTCACAATACTGGCGGCGAAATCACCGGACGCACTTCCCTCGATGAGGCGGCCGGAGCGCCGTGGGAGGTCGATGGGTGGCAAATTGGCGAGGGCCAGGTCGAACTGCTCGAGGAATTCATGATGGTGGTCGATCACCAGCATCGCCGATTCTGGTAAGCCGTCGCGCAGTGCGGCATCGCGCAGGATGCTGGAAGACTCTCGTCCGGCAAAGGATCGATTGAAGGCACTCCAGCCCTCTCTCAACACGGGGCCCACCTCTGGCGTCAGTACCGCGGCTGCAGCCTCGCGGGCTTGACTCACCTGGGCACGTAGCTGCGGTTCCAGATCACGGGTCTCGGGAAGTAGTGCCCTGGAAACGACCCCGTCGATGATGTCTTCCGCCTGGGCAAACCGGCCCTCCTCGAGCAACGTTTTTACCTCGCTGTTGGCCTCGGCCCACAAGATGATCGCCTCGCTGGTGAGTCGTTCGAGGAACAGATTGCGCTGCTGCCACGCCTCGGTGCTGGCAAAGTCTTCGGAGAGGGTGAGAGCCTCTTCACGTGCACGAGCAGGGTTCCTTGACGATCTCCAACCCTCGGCTCGAGCCAGTGCCTCCTGCCAGGTGAAGAGCGCACGATCTTCCAGTTCCGCGGCCTGCTCCAGCTCCAGTTTCAGTTGCTGGGCCAGCACCTTGGCACGTTCTCCCGCTCGGGTCCCCGGATGTGCTTCGACCAGTTCCAGTAGTTTCTGGAGCTTCTGTTGTGGCTTCACCTCCTGCTGGGTGGCGGAGAGAATGTCGGCGAGATGGCTACGAGCACCTTCTTCGCGAGAGAGTGCATCGACTCGCTGATGCTCTGCTTCGATGGCCAGTTCCAGATCGGTCACTCTAGGCTGAAGATCCAACGGTATCTTTTCGATCGACTCCAGCAGTTCCTCGGCGCCCTCAGGGTGCCCTCGACTCACGAAGGATTCGGCCAGGTCGAGAGTCTTGGAGACTGCGTCGAAGTACTGGGAAGCCTGTTGAGCGGCACGAGTTTTCTCGTCCTGGTTCTTCTGCCACTGCATCCAACCGGCGATCGATCCGATCAAGATGACGAGGAAGATCAGCAGTTTCAGCCTCGATGGACCGCTCTTTCCGGCGGAGCCGTCGATCCCTCTCGAGCCGTGATCTTGCAACAGTTGATCCAGTTCCTCTCCGAGGACCCTGGCGTTGGCGGGTCGCTGATCCCGATCGGGATCCATCATTCGAGCCACCAGTTGAACCACCTCGGCGGGGACCTGTGGGGCCACTTCTGCGAGATCGGGGGGAGACGTGGCCTGGATGTGTTTGAGGATCACCTCTCGCGCTCCAGCTCCGCGATACGGGGTACGACCTGCGAGGCAATGAAAGAGGGTTGCGCCGAGAGAGTAGATATCGGCACGCTGATCGATGGAATCTCCACGCGCCTGTTCCGGTGCGATGTAGTGCGGAGAGCCGCTGACGCCGTCCTTCTGGGAAGCGACGCCCGATTCGTCAGTGGTGCGTGCAATTCCAAGGTCTCCGATCTTGACTGCACCGTTGCTGGAGATCATCAGATTGCCCGGTTTGATGTCGCGATGAACCATTCCCATTTTCTCTGCATATTCGAGACCGGTGGCTGCGTCCCTCGCACATCGCAGAGCCTGATCCAGAGGGAGGGCTCCACCCTCATCGATCAACTTCTCTACCGATCCTCCAGCCACCAGCTCCATGGTGAAGTAGTGATGGGAATCTTCTTTCCCGACATCGTAGACCTGGACGATGTGGGGGTGACTGAGGCGACCTGCGGATCGGGCTTCACGGATGAACAAGGAGATGAACTGGGGATTCCGGGTGTACTTTTCGGCCAGGATCTTGAGGGCGATCGGGCGATCGAGAGATTTCTGGCGGGCACGATATACGGTCCCCATCCCACCTCGCCCGATTCTCTGTTCGACCTGGCAGCCGCCGATTTCGGAACCCAGCAGTGGATCGTCATCGGTGAGGAATGTGAGCCGTGTGATGCCCACTTCGATGTGGTCATTGTGACGCAGGGTAGTGGGCTCGGAGATCTCCTCGCCATTGACCAGCACACCGTTGGTACTCTCCAGGTCACGGATGATACAGGCGTCATCTCGGCACTCGATCTGGCAGTGTCGCCGGCTGATCTCCTCGTCTCGCAATGAGATCTGGGCAGTGCTGTCGCGGCCGATGAGCAGCACCGCTTGTTTTTGAATCGACCATGTACTTCCCCGGTCAGGTCCCTTCTCTGCGACGATCCGAGGCATCAGTTCACCTCTTCCTGCGACTGGTAGAGTGCGCGGCCGAGGCGAATCCAGGTGGCGCCCTCTTCTACGGCAACCTTCCAGTCTCCCGACATCCCCATCGAGAGGTGCTCGAATTGGGGGACAGAAGTGGCGGGAAGTTGTTGCTGAATCGTGGTCCTCAGTTGACGCAGGGCGCGGAAGACCGGTCGGCTCTGTTCGGCAGACCAGTCGGGAGCCATCGTCATCAAACCGCAGAATCGAAGGGCCGGAAATTGATCGATCCAGCGGAGGATCAGATCGGAAGCCTGCACCGGGTCGATGCCCGCCTTGCGAGATTCTCCAGCGATGTTGACCTGTACCAGCACGGGTAACTGGGCCACCAGATGGTCCTCCACCCATGTGTCGAGTGAAGCGGCGAGCCGTTCCGAATCGAGCGAGTGAAACAAACTGATTCGTGGAGCCACGTCACGGATCTTGTTGCGTTGCAGCCTTCCGATGAAGTGCCAACCGTCTGGATCCTGGCCAGGGTTGGTCTTTTCGACCAACTGGTCCGCTCGATTCTCGCCGAGGGGTCCATATTCGCCATCGAGCAGCATTCGAGCATCATCTCGAACGAGGTACTTGGTCACTGGAAGAATTCGAGCGGGCTCGGTACCCGGTGGAGTCAGGTCGCTGACCTGAGCGTTGAGGCGATTCCAGTTCTCCTCGAAGAGGGGCATGTCGAGAGCCAGCAGGCTTCTCTTCATGTGGTTTCCTCCGTCTGGGCGATGTCGAGGCGAATCGCCTCGGGGCCTAGCAACTCACGAAGTTCTTCGATCAACTCCTGGGTCGCACTGGTGAGGAGTCGATTCCCGCAGGGAATTCTCCACGAATCTGGTCCATGCTGATCGAAGATCAGGGTCACTGGCAACTTGCCTGGATGACGGTGAAGGATCTCCTTGGTCTGGAATAGCATCGCTTCATCGCTATCGGAAGGGAACTGGATACCGATCTGTCTCACGAACTGTTCGGAAGCCACCTCGAGGGGCAAGATTCTGTTGACCCTGATCTGACTGCCGCTGAGACCCCTTTCCTGGTCGTCCGTATTCTTTGAGGTTCCCTGGATCTCTGCGGTTCCCTGGATGATGAGAACCTGATCCGTTTCGAGGAACTCGCTAGAGGTCTTGAAGGTCTTGGGAAAGACCACCGCATCGATCGAACCTGAACGGTCCTCCACGGTCAAGACGGCCATCGCTTCACCGCGTCTGGTCTTCACCTTTCGAATCTTCGAGACCATCGTCGCAAGTGTGACCAACTTCTGGTCCTGCTTGGTGGTCAGTTGGGAGATCAGATGGGTGCGAAGTGGTTCAATCTCCGCCTCGATCCGCTCGAGCGGATGGCCGCTCAGGTAGAAGCCCAGCGACCCCTTCTCCCTCGACAACGTCTCACCGTCACTCCACGGCGGGACGTCGGGCCAAGATTCCTCAACGGTGGGGGCCGAGTCCGCTGCAAACAGGCTCAACTGACCGGCACGTCGTTCGGCGTGCACCCGTTTTCCTTCTTCGATGGCATCCTTGACTGCCGCATGGAGAGCCGAGCGACTCGGGCCCAGACCTTCGAAGGCCCCGGCACTGATCAGTTGTTCCAGAACCATCTTGTTGACCAGCTCCGGTTCCACTCGAGAGGTCAGATCAAACAGGCTCTTGAATGGACCCTTCTTCTCACGTTGCTGGACGATCGCCTCGATGGCCTTCTCTCCGACTCCCTTGAGGGCGACCAGTCCGTAGACGATCTTGCCATCCTGCAGCGAGTAGGTCTTGCTCGATTGGTTGACATGGGGCGGCAGCACTTCGATGCCCAACCTCTTGCACTCGTCGAGGTAGGTGACCAGTTGATCGACCGCTGAGATGTAGCAAGACATCACTGCGGCGAGGAATGCTTCGCCATGATTCGCCTTGAGATATGCGGTTCTGTAGGAGATCAGCGCGTAGGCGGTCGAGTGCGACTTGTTGAAGCCGTACTTGGCAAATTGCTCGATCTGTTCGAAGATGGCCTTCGAGATCTTCGGCTCGATGTCGCTTTGGGTCTTCGCTCCCTCGACGAACTGATCCCGGTACTTCTCCATCAACTCGATCTTCTTCTTGCCCATCGCTTTCCGGAGGTTGTCTGCGTCGTTCATCGAGAAGCCCGCAAGGTCGTGGGCGATCTTCATCACCTGTTCCTGATAGAGGATCACCCCGTTGGTCATGTGCAGGATCGGCTTCAGGGAAGGGTCGAGGTACTCGACCTTTTCCCTGCCATGTTTGCGGTCGCAGTAGAGGGTATGCATACCCGAACCGAGTGGACCGGGTCGATACAGCGCCAGAACTGCGATCAGATCCTCGAAGCAGTCGGGAACCAGGTTTCGAAGCAACTTTCTCATGCCGTCGCTCTCGAGCTGGAATATGCCGTGGGTCTCGCCCTTGCAGAGCAACTGGTAGGTGGCCTCGTCATCGAGCGGAATGGTCTCGATATCGATCGATTTACCCTGTTGGGCGATCAGGCGGCAAGCTCGATCGATGATGGTGAGATAGCGCAGCCCAAGGAAGTCCATCTTGAGCAGACCCAGTTGCTCCAGCGTCTCCATCGGATACTGGGTCACGATGTCATCGCCGTTTTTGGAGAGCGGGATCAAGTCGGTCAAGGGGCGGTCGGCGATGACCACCCCGGCGGCATGGGTAGAGCAGTGACGATTGAGCCCCTCCAGTCGCATCCCGACATCGAACAACTCCTGAAAGCGCGGATCCTTTGCCGCGGCAGCGAGCTTTGGTTCCTGTTCCAGAGCTTCTTCCAGTTTGATGCCAAGAGTGTCAGGAACCTTCTTGGCCAGTTGATCGACATCGCTAAGAGGGATACCGAGGGCTCTCCCGACATCGCGAATTACCGCCTTGGCCGCCATCGTCCCGAAGGTGATGATCTGACACACTCGATCTTTGCCGTACTTCTGCTGCACGTACTGGATCACCTTTTCACGGCCCTCCATGCAGAAGTCGATGTCGATGTCAGGCATCGAGATCCGGTCCGAGTTGAGGAATCGTTCAAAGATGAGGTCGTACTTGAGCGGGCAGAGAGTGGTGATCGAGAGGCAGTAGGAAACGATCGAGCCGACCGCAGATCCTCGACCGGGGCCGACCGGAATCCCCTCCGATCTGGCGTACCTACAAAAATCCCAGGTGATGAGGAAATAGGAAACAAATCCCATCTCGATGATCACCGAGATCTCGTAGGCGAGGCGCTGGCGCGCTTCCTCGGTCGGTTCGGGGTAGAGTCTCGAAAAACCTTCCTCGACAAGTTCGAGGAATCGTTCCTCGTTCTGCCCCTGCAACGCTTCGGCGGTGGAGGAGGCCTCGTCAGCCTTCTTTGGCGTCTCTTTTTCCTCGATGAAGACGGGCAGGAATGTCTTTCCCGTCTCGAGCTCGAAATCGACCATCGAGGCGACATCCATCGTGTTGGTGATGTACTCGGGGTAGTCACCGAAGAGTTGTGCCATCTCCTTGCCACTGCGGAAGTAGAAGGAATCGGAGTCGAATGCCATCCGATCTTCATCCTCCATTTGCTTGCCGGTGTTGATGCAGAGGTGCACTTCCTGTGCGTGTGAATCTTCCTTGCGAAGGTAGTGCACATCGTTGGTCGCGATCACCGGAACACCCAGTTTTCTGGCCAGTTCCGGGGCACGTTCCAGGATGCGTTTTTGCTCCACCAGGCCATGGTCTTGTACTTCCATGAAGAAGCGTCCCGGCGCAAAGGTGTCGATGTATCTTCGTGCACACTGCTCCGCCTTTGCTGAATCTCCATGGAGTAACGCTCGATTGATTTCCCCGGAGAGGCATGCCGATGTCGCGATGAGACCCTCGGAGTGCTGGCGCAGCAGCTCGTGATCGATCCTCGGTTTATAATAGAATCCCTCGGTGTAGGCAGCACTGGTGAGTTTCAGCAGGTTTCGGTATCCGATCTCATTCTCCACCAGCAAGACCAGGTGGAATGCGTGCTGCTTGCCCTTTTCTCGCTTGCGGTCGTGTCGGCTTCCATCGGTGATGTAGGCTTCGATTCCGATGATCGGCTTGATGCCTTGGGCGTGACAGGCGTTATGAAACTCGACCGCACCGTACATGTTGCCGTGGTCGGTCAACGCCAGCGCCTGCATTCCCTGGTCTTTCGCCATCGATACCAGTGCTGGAATGGTGCTGACCCCATCGAGCAGGCTGTAATGGCTGTGCACATGAAGATGGCAATATTGATCGGAAACTTGTGCCAAGACTCCTCCGGCTGCTGAGATGATTGTTCGAGGGGATGATTCCCCAGTCCCGGTTGTAGGGGCCAGACAGGGGACGGGCAAGTGCCACGGAGACTTGATGCCATCGCAGTTGGGTGTGATCCTCAAAGGAGAGGGGGAACCTTTGATTCCAGCAGAGCCAGACTCGCCGAACAAGTCGACAGAAGAGGGCCAGCCCGAACCGGGCCAGGAAGTGGATTCTGTGGTGGGGGAGGCGGTTCCGTCCGAACCTCATGCCGACCCTCAGGCGGAGGAGCAGGAGTCTCCCGAGACGGGGGATACGGGCACCTCTACCACTCCTCGCCGTGCCTTCGCCCGTCTGCGCGACGAGGAGCAGAGAGTGGCAGGAGGGGGGCGCTGGAGCGTCGATGCGAGCCGTCGTCACTGCCATCGTTGCGCTGAGGAGATCCCTCGAGGAAACCCCTTCTGGACCGTCCTGGCCGAGGCGGATCCAGACCAGGCGGGGGAGGCAGTGGCGGCGTTTTTTTGCCGCCAGGACCACTGTGAGGGGTGTATTGAGTCGTTGGATGAAGATCCCTTCTTCGCCCGCTGGAAGACCACGGTGCCAGCCCCGGAGGGGCCGCCACGGCGAATCGTCAACATCGCATCTCTTCATGCCACCTTCCTTTCCCTGATCGATTCTCTCGATGGTGGCGAGGATGTGGGTGCTCTCGCCGGGGCAGATGAGACGGCAGATCCGGTGTCGTCGGAGAGTTCCACACCAGCGGCGAAGGATGAGGCTTCCGCAGGGATGGGATTGGCGCAGGAGGAGCAAGAAGAGCCGCAAGAAGAGCAGTTCGAGGCTCGAAACAGGCCGCCCCGGCGGGCCGCTCTCGAAGTCTCTGCGGTGACAGACCGGATCCGGCTCGCCTACCTGCTGGCGCTGTTTCTGGTGCGCAAGCGAGCCTTGCGCTGGATCAGCCATGATCCGCAATCGCTGACGGTGAAGGAACGCTCAGGAGCGATTCACCGGGTACAGGTCCCCGCCATCGACGCTGCCGCACTGGAAGAGGCGGTCGCAGAGATGGAGCAACTGCTCGGATAGTCGCGGCACCTCTGGTCGCGGTACCTCTGGTCGCGGTACCTCTTGGCGGTGGTGATCTCCACCGCAGCGGTCACTTTCCAGCGCCTTCATCGCTTCCTCGCTTCGACCTGCGATACCTCGTGAAATAAAATCCCCCACTTCACTCCACCAATCTGCTCTCTTCCCGAGAGGTTGGAATGGGTCTGATTCCCTGTATTCGTGGTATTCGACCAAAAAATGGCCCGTATTGGCCAAAATGACCTCAATCCTGGAGGCATTCGATTTCACCCGGCGAGAAAAAAAATTGGCCCGGGGAAAGCACCAGATGTGGGGGGGCGCTCCGATCCAGGGGGGCATGGAGTGTGGCAGAGTTGTCGCAACTCTATATATCATAAGGGTCTGTGAGGATCACCTGGTTGCTTTGGGGCGTTAGCCCCATAAGGTGGGGCGAAGTGGAGGTCGGGGGAGGCTGAGTGGGGTGCAAGCCCTGGCGAGCCACTCGACCGCGAAGCCCGAATCGATCGCGCCGGCAGTCGGCGCACCAGGGAGTTCAGATGGCCGTGCACTTCAAGGGACAGTTCGAACTGACCCTCGACGAGAAGGGGAGAGTGATCATCCCCTCGCGGCTGCGTTCGAAGATCGATCCGCGCGAGGATGGCGAGGGCTTCGTCGCCACCGCCGGTACCGCGCCATGCCTGTGGATCTTCACCACCGCCGAGTGGGAGCACATCTACAAGGAGATGCGCCGCTTCGAGCGAGGCTCCCCAGAACTTCACGAACTGCAACGAGACTTCTTCGGTCAGGCCGAGGATCTCGCTCCCGACCGCCAGGGGCGGGTGCTGTTGCCAGAGCGTCTGCGCAGCTGGGGACAGCTCGACAAGGAACTGGTCTTTGTCGGGTGCTTCGACCGCATCGAGATCTGGGGAGCAGAGGTGTGGAAAGAACGCAACGAGGACCGAGACGCCTACCGTCGTCGTCTCGATGCGTTCCTCGAGGAGCACGGAAGTTACGCCAATCGAATGGAAAAGTACTTCGGTGGGGAAATCACCGGAGAGAAGTAGCAAATGTGGGAACGCAGATCTTCGCTTGGGGATAGGTGCGGATCTGTGAGGAAGAAACAGGGGGAAGCAATGATCTCATTGATCGAACAACAGGTCGAACCGGTCAAGAAGCAACAGACGGTTCGTCAGAGAGTCATCGATTACCTGGCGACCGGTAAGCCACTGGACCATGCGCCAAAGTCGATCCTGGCAGACGTCGATCGTCTGTACGAGATGTTGGAGCGAGCCAGGAGTCTCGGAGTCACCGGGATCAGTCTTTCCAAGGAACTCCAGTCGGTGGCGCGAGCTCGTGCCTTTGGCAAGGCGATCGCCCCTCTTACCGAGGGCGTTTGAAGTAGCGGAGGTCGACGGATGAACGGGCACGACCCGGTACTCCTCGATGAGGTCCTTGAGGGCCTGGCTCCAGCGACCGGTGAACACCTGCTGGATCTGACCCTGGGCCGCGGAGGGCATGCACGAAGGATTCTCGAGGCGACCGCACCGGATGGACGACTGACCGGTGTCGATCGAGATCCCCAGGCCCACGCTTGGTCTGCAGATGAACTGCCGGGAGATCGCATCGAACTGATTCACGGCAACTTCGGAGATCTTCCCGATCTCCGTCAGAGGATCGGTAGCGGAACCTGGGATCTGGTGCTGGCAGACCTGGGAGTCTCCTCGCCACAGATCGATGAGGGAGACCGCGGCTTCTCCTTCCGATTTGACGGTCCGCTCGACATGAGAATGGATCCGACCCGCGGAGAAACCGCCGCACAATTGGTGGCATCGAGCACGGAGGAACAACTGCAGAATTTGATCGGGCAACTGGGAGAAGATCGACATGCGAGGAAGATCGCTGCGGCGATCGTCAGGGCTCGTGCCGTCGAACCGATCACCACCACCGCAAGGTTGGCTTCGGTGATTCGCGATGCCGTTCCCGTCGCCAGAGGAAACCACCTCGATGCGGCCACCCGGACCTTTCAGGCGTTGCGGATCTCCGTCAATGGAGAGCTGGAGGCATTGCAGCACCTGCTCGATCGCATCGGCAACTTGCTCTCTCCGGCCGGCCGGCTGGCGATCATCTCTTACCACTCGCTCGAGGATCGAAAGGTCAAGGAGCGATTTCGCACCCTGGCCCGGGAAGGGGACCATCAGTTGCTGACCACTCGTCCAGTTCGGCCTTCGGATCAAGAGATCCGGCGCAATCCCCGAAGCCGATCCGCCAGGATGCGAATCATCCAGAGGCTCGGAGGTTCAGCATGACAGCGATGAAGGTAGCGATGGTGGCGGCCTGTGTGCTGGTGCTGGGATTTGATCTGGCGCGTGACGGAGCCGAGAAGATCCGCTTGAAGAGAAGCGTCGAGGTGCAAAAGGAAACCCTCGGCCGCCTGCGTCTCGACCTCTCCACCTCCCGTTCGATGCTACAGGTGCAGGTCTTCGAGATGGTCTGGGGAACTGCCCCGGAGAATCTCGACCAAATTTCGCTGGAGCCACTGGAAGAGATGGCTCTCGTCGATGGGACTCAG
>LWDU01039570.1_pt1 | contig 25891 bp, 20 predicted proteins | sample 727161 | NCBI WGS metagenome assembly LWDU01 (sample SAMN04566230, study PRJNA314399) | hydrothermal vent metagenome | isolation source: deep sea hydrothermal plume seawater | place: Mexico: Gulf of California, Guaymas Basin | collected 2004-07-11
AGACCTATTGAGCTACAGTCTGACGGGAAATCGCTACTATCATATATGGATGGGGACCCTATCATTTTTCATGATCATGGGGGCATTTTTGTATACGGAGCAGCTGGAAAGTGGTCTTGCCGTGACGGGCATGAACGATCATGTCAGTTGGGGGCTCTATATTTCAAACTTCACTTTCTTAGTGGGCCTGGCCGCGGCGGCAGTTATGCTGGTGATTCCTGCCTATGTCTTCTCCGATATCGATCTCTATAAAGTGGTGCTGATTGGCGAGGGGGTGGCGGTTGGCGCCCTTTTGATGTGCCTTTCATTTGTGACGGTAGATATTGGCGGGCCACAGCGATTCTGGCATCTCATTCCGGGCATCGGCCGTCTCAATTTTCCTCAAAGTCTGCTGGCCTGGGATATTATCGTCCTCAATGGTTATCTGGCGCTCAATCTACTAGTTCCCTTTTATATTCTTTTTACCAGATATAAAGGACAGCAACCCAATAAGAAATACTATGTTCCCTTTATTTTTCTCAGCATTTTCTGGGCGGTTGCACTTCATATGGTGACGGCATTTTTATACTCCGGCCTATCCGCTAGGCCATTTTGGAATAATGCCCTTTTGGGCCCACGATTTCTGGCCTCTGCGTTCGCCGCCGGTCCGGCATTTATCCTCGTTCTGCTAGGAGTGACCAAAACGTTTAGTGATTTCAAGATCGAACAAAAAGTACTCGATAAAATTAGCATTATCATCACGATTGCCGCCCAGATAAATCTTTTGATGCTGGGAAGTGAAATATTTAAAGAATTTTACAATGCCACTCATCACAGTATTAGTGCCGTTTACTTATTTTTTGGAATTGGCAGTAAGAATGCTCTTGTCCCTTGGATCTGGACTTCCATCGGACTAAATGTAATGGCCACTTTAACCTTAACCTTTCATAAACTGCGAAGTAAGGATTTTTTGAGGTACTCGGCCTGTACATTGTTGTTCGTTGCCATTTGGATTGAAAAGGGGATGGGCCTAGTGGTTCCTGGTTTTATTCCCTCTCCTCTGGGGGCGATCGTTGAATATCATCCTACTATGATTGAAATCGGTATCACCATCGGCATCTGGGCCTTTGGTTTGTTTGTCATTTCAACTCTCGTGCGTTTGGGTTTTGCCGTGGAACAAAATTATATAAAATATGATCACCAGAAAACTGAGGAATAGAGATGTTTTCGTTTTTGAAGAAAAAGAATCCCGCAGAGTTTGTCGCCACAAAAGAAATGATGGAAGCTGCCATCATCAAGGGCAAGAGGATTGGTCTCAAGCGGGAGGAAATTATTGAAATGGCCTGTCTATTGGATAAAAAGATCGCTCAGAAAAAAGTTGAAAAATTGGTGGATAAGGTCTTGAGCTAGCTGCTCGTTAGTGGTGAATCTAATTCGTGCTCTGTCTCACACATGCGCTCCATGACTAAGAGGCTTTCTTGGATTTTCTGTAATGGAATGCCTTCGAACTCTGTGCCATTTTTCAGATCTTCTTGCCAAGTATCTACATTTTTGGAAACTTCACAAATCAGGGATTTTATTGGCTTTGTTGCATGAATCGGCTCAAGTCTGTCCGGTCTTGCTTTGATCCCGTTTCACGTTTCGATTTTATACGATTGAGGCATGCCCAGGTGGGTCATTCCAGGGCGAGCGGCCTTTTCTTGTTGCTGTGTAGTTAGCGTTTAGTTAACCATCTGCATCAGCCGCTGGGTGATCGAACCCTCCTGGGTCAATGCGTAGATGATGATATTGACCGCCAACTGCAACTGCCGCGTCGAATCCCCGCCCTGGTTGTCGTTGAACCAACCCCAACCGCCGTCGCCCGGTGTGATACCCGCCATTCGCCCTTTGACAAAATGGCCGCGCAGGAAATTCCAGGGTTTGACGCCCGACTTGCCCTGGCCTTGCGAGGGACCGTAGCCAAAGGGCATGCCGCCTTTCAGGTCAAAGAAGGCACCGTAGACCGGATGCGTATCCGGCAGCCGCTCCGACCAAAAGTCCTTGCCCTGGATTAGACCGCCGTATTTTTCCAGCGCCTCGGTATTCAGTCCACCAAAAATAAAACCACCTGCCATGATATACTCGGCCAGACTCTCTTTCTCGGACTCATTCGGCGAGCCGTGCGGAATGATGATCGGCAATTCCAACAGGCGCGGGTCGTCATAGGTGATCATGCCGACAAATTCGGCCTCGAGGCCGGTGTATTCGTTGAGCACATCCCGCAAGCGATCCATCGTCGTTGAATTGCTCGATGTGGTGCCCATCGACCGCGACGCCGATACCCGGGCCATTTTGACAAAACCCTTAATCGCCTGCTTGTCGGTGGCGTCTTGGATGACCAGCGCCCGATAGCGACCGGTATCCATGCTATTGACATCGAGCATTTCCAAGGCCATATCGATTTTGTGTTCTGAGGCTCGAGTGCTAGTTACCGAAGCGGCCGCGAGTTTTGGCTCGAGATTCATGCTGCTCATCGCGCTGAACCGACATGGCTGGAAATCATGCTGCGGGTATTAAACGAAGCCGTGGCTTGGACCTGGTCCATACGGGCACGCGCCAATTGCACTTCGCGGCGGGCCATCTGGCGTTTGGGTTGTGGGATCTTGCGCAGCTCGAGCGGTTTGGTTAGCCGCGGCTCGCGTTTGATGAACTTGGTGGAAAGCGGTCGGGGTGTTCTTTTCTCGTTTTGCTCAAACGGGTTGATACCGGCGAGTGCTATGTGAACGGCGACGGCCAGACCAACGGAGAGCAAAAAACCCCGTCGCAGGCGACTGACTAATACATCTAGGTCGAAATCCTGTGTCGGCGAGGCGAAGCGCTTGGAAACCCATTTTTCGCTCATAACGATTTCCTCAAAGGGCGTTTCGGGGAAATGACTCTGTCTTGGAGTTGAAGTCCCTCTCCATGTTTTCTAAGCTTTTTGTCTAGTTTGCGCAAGCGGGCAATGGCGGTGGTGGAGTCTATTTCGACCACTTCTAATTGGCCAACTTTCTGTTGTGATGGTTCGGGTCGCAATACCTGCAAGCGCATTTTAGGCGCCAATCCATGTTGTGCGCCGATATTCAGTTGCACGTGAGCTTTGCCTTTTCGTTCGGGTAAGAGCGTTTCTATGCGCCCTTCAAGTGGCAAGTTGGCATCAATATCAGCTGCTAAGTTTGCTGCCAATTCCTTTAAAAGCCCCTTGGCGACCTCAACATCATCGCTGGGATTGGAAACGAACCAACGTTCGGAAACGTTGAGGGCCCGTTCTACGGAGGGGTTAGCCATTTGCAAACGCAAAATATCGGCCAAAAACGCGCGGACCAGTCCGGGATGAGACGCGCCCGGGTATTTCCACGCATTGCGGAGAAATAATTGTTGGTCATAAGGTATAACGGCTGAAGAGTCGCGCAAGTCCGACCAGAATATTTTGTTGCGGCGCGGATTTACCAGTTTGACCGCTATCTGGCCGATGATGGCAGGCAGTGAAATGACTTCGTAGGAAGAGTCCTTGCTCGGTCCTCTATCGTCGAACTGGAGTCGCCCATCCTCGCTGTCGTAATAATAGAGGATCTGGTTGTGGTAGGTTTTATAGGCCTTGCTTAGCGTAAAATGGGCGATATAGTCGACCGATTGCGCTCCGTGATATAGGGGATCGTCTGTTTCGCCAGAGCTCTGTAAATGCAAAATGCGGAAACGATTTAAATCAGAGAATAATTGGCGAATCTCGTGGTTGATCGCCTTGATAATAGCCGGGTGCTGTTCTTTAAGATGGAGAGGTAGCGTCTCTTGGTCCACAAGATCGGTAAAGACGATGCCGATATTATAGACCTGAGGTTGGCCGACGGCGGGGTTGATATTGAGCAAAGCGACTGCCAAGATTGTACAAAAGACGTATTTCATTTGACTAAATTTTCATATGCGCTGTAAAACCTTCTCATAAGCTGCGTTATAGCAAAGGCTAAATATAGGGAAAATTGTTGAGAGCTAACTTTTTTCTTGACAACCTTTGGGATGGAATTTATAATTCCTCATGTTTAGGATATAGCTATTTTTGTCCGTAAATGCGCGTTTTTAGTTAAGTACTGTGCGAAATACTGATGACTTACTACTCAATACATACATATATATAATGATGTGAGTGGGAATTTTGGAAGGAGGTAGCTGTCGGCAGAAACTTTAAGATTTACACCGATTTTGCACGACGAGTTACTTTTTTAATTTATAGTTCGTTTAGTTCGTTCACACTGTAAGGAGTACAAGCACTATGAAAAAGTTTGCCCTTTTGGCCGCTGCCGCGGTCGTAGGTTCTGCTAGCTTGGCTTTCGCCCAGCCTCCGGAGCGCTTTTTTGATTTGCCGAAATTCACTGCCGCTCCCACGCTTGACGGCGACCGCTCGTCGGTTGCTAACGAGTGGGCCGGCGCCTTGGAGTTCACCTGCTCGCCGAGCCAGATTCTGGCCGACGGCGCCGAGTTCGGCTGGCGTGACATCGAGAGCCAGGCCAGCGAAGTTAGCGCCAACCAGCTCAACGAGAATGGTGAGACCGAGTTGATCAAGATTTCTCCTCGACGATCTGGCAGGCTTGGGATGACGACGCGCTGTATTATATCGAAGAAGTTAGCGACAATATCCGCGACACCGAAGGTGGTGGCGAGGCTCGTGCCTGGTGGGAGCGCGACAGCATGTCGCTCTACTTGGACATGAACAACGAAGATCACCCCGGTGGTGACCCCACGGGTGAGTATGTCAACCTGAACGTGATCAACTTCATGGCCGTGCCGCAGAACTCGAACGCGCTGTCCGTCTGCTTTATCACCACGGTGCAGAACGCCCGTGTCGACGTGCATGATGCCGACGCGATTGAGGGTTTTGACTACGGTTTCCGCGACGCTGGCGACGAGTTCGGCGACGCCGGCGATGCCGATTACGTGATTGAGGCCCGCATGGAGTGGGATACCTTTCTGCGCAACGGTAACCTCTTCGCCAAGCCGACGGTTGGCTCCGAGATGGGTTTCACCTGGTTGGCAGTTGATCCCGATGGCGAAGATGCCTACGGTGGTCAGATTCAGTGCGTAGCCTGGGCTGGTGGTAATCAGTCTGAGTTCGCCAACTGGGTCTTCGTCGATACGCCCGCTGGTCCGACCGACGCTACTGCCGTCGAGCAGGACTCTTGGGCCGGTATCAAGAAGACCTTCGTCCAGTAGGCTGATTTTTCAGACTGCAGGACAGATTTAGATTTGTTGGGAGAGCGGGCGTTATGTCCGCTCTCCTTTTTTTTACTTGACTGGCTAGGTTTGTCAAACTTATTTTCTCTCGGGCCGAAGCTTGCTCGACTGTTGCTTTAATCGCTTCGGATGTTTCACGCAAAGTGAACAAGGTCAGCCGCGAGGGGTTTCATGCCGCTTCTTTCCAAGATAGTACAGAGCTACTTTGCCAGACGTTGGGTGATTTTGTTTGCGTTGGCTTGTGTTTGTCTGTCCGTACCGGCAGAGGCACAGCGCCATCCCGAGTCGGCTGGCGCGCTACCCTACTACAATACTGACCCAGGAACGCCGCGCGAGCCTCCATGGAAACAGCGCCCGGCCTTTCTGCGTGGTCCGCAAGATCGCTATCAGCGCGGTCTAGGCCGGTCCTTCCTAAACGCTGAAGACAGCGTTCCCTATCTCAATTACGCCGACGAAAGATATATTCTCTATTTCCGCGAGTTGATTCCTTGGGCGGTGACGTCCGGTCGGCAACTTGAGACTCGCAATGTCGGTTGGGATCGCATCGGCAACTATATGGGGGCCGGTTATCGCCGGGTTCTGGCCGTAGAAGAGTCGCGAAGCGGCAGTGATTTCAGTGGCTATAGCTATATCGATCATAAGTTCCTTTCGTTCAACGTCGGTCATTATACCTACAAAGACCTACATTGGACTGCCACGGTGGGCAACGTGGCCTCGGCCGGTGGTGGCTCGCAAGTACGCACTGTCTTTACGCCGCTTACTCTGGCTTCGAGTCAGCTAAATACGGTCCGGATGGACCTCAATTACAAAGAACGCGATCGCGGCACGGTGTTTTACTCCCGCGGCGGCGAACAGGGCGCTGCGTTGTTGTTCTCGGGATGGGCACAGGGTGCTGGCGACGATACTTTTGACAATTCGCCTGTTTTGCTCTTTGGTGGCCACTGGCAGCACGAAATTGGTCGTTTCGCCAGTGTCGGCGGTTCTTTAGTTAATCAAATCATGTCCTCACCGGGGCTCTCGCGCACGAGCACTTGGCGTGGCGATTTGCCTTACGATATGCTCGGCCCGAAAACGATCCGAGTTTTTGTCGCCGACGATTCGCCTGAGGAAACGCAGGCAAACGCCATTTCCTATGGCATGGACATTATTATCGAAGGCGAACGCAGTGGGGAATCGATACGGCTGACGAGTCTCGATAACGATCCAGACTACGACCCGCTCTTAGAGGCCGGGCCGCCGGAAGGCGGGCTGGTGCGCGCCGATGGTGCACTTGAGGCCGAAGGCAAGGTGCCGGTGGTTTACACCTTCGTACTGCCGGCGGATATGACGGTGCGCTCGACGCGCTTTGTCGCCGATGTGGCCGGTGATTATCGCTTGGGCGTGAGTCAGACCCATGACATGTTCAATATCGACCGCAATGGCGGCGCTGCAATCTCGGAAATGAGTTGGCCTGCCCCGACCGGCCAAGCGGCCGAACGGGCAACACGGCGTCCTTTTAAGTGGTATACTGACGAGGATGAAGAGCTTTATTACACTGTCTCCCGTTCCGAGGGGGATAATAGCACTGGTTCGAATCGGCGCATCGTCAATTTTGACTACGGTATTCCCACCGGTCAAAGCCTGGCTTCGGTCAACTGGCAAGCTGAACTGGTCGGTCTAGACCTTAGCGGCGAGGTCGCGCACAATCTGCAGAACTTTATCTTTCCCGTCGGGAATAATGAGGGCGACCGCAGCAGCGCGCGCGCATGGGCCTGGTGGCTCAAGGGGGTCAAAGACCTTGCCGGCGGTTTGGCGTTGGGCGGCGAGGTCTTTCGCATGGAGCCCGATTACGCCGGTGGTTACGACAGCTACCGCGGCGGCATGGCTTTCCATGTCGACCGCCAGGACGCACCCGGCGCAAGGGTTGAGTCCGACACGCAAGAATTTCCCATCCTCGAAGATAACGACGACCACGACCGCTTTCCCGATGACCATACCAACGATTCGGCGATCGCCGAGCCGCGCGAATTGTATCCTGGTTTTCCCAATGCCCAGGTCTATCCCGGTTTGGACGAAAACGTCGACAATATACCCGATCTCGATCGCAACGAGAACTTTGTCGTCGACTGGGAAGAGCCGTTTTTGACCTATGACTCGGAGCCGCCGGAATTTGTCTACGGGATCGATTTTAACAATAATAACGTGCCCGATTTTCGCGAGAACGACGATTTGCCGGACTATCCTTATCCGCGTGATCAGAAGGGCCAGCATGTCTTTCTGAGGTATGACAACCTGGGCAAGTTCGGTGATTTCATCAGCGTCGGCCGCTACGACAATAGCCAGATCGTCGGTGCAGGCGAGGCGGAGTCGGCATACTTCCGCTATGGCTATTCGGTCGAAAAACGCGGTGTCGGCGAAGTCAAAATCAATTTCGACGCGAAGACGGTCAAAGACGATATTCCCGACCACACTTTTATCTATAGTGTGGCGTTGGAGGATATCGAGTTTATCAACTGGGCTAACCGACCCGATGGTCCGCCCAATTCGGAAGGGTTCCGGCGACCGGCGACGCCTGACTTGTTATTGATGCGCGATAGCTTTGTCAATTTGGCGTTTATCAGCACCAAGTATCTCGGCTTGCAAAATGTCAACATTGAAAATGGTTTCCTGTGGTCGCGCAACAGCCAAGCTGAGATCGAGTTTGCCGACGGTAGCGGGTTGTTACAGCCTGCGGATGTGCGTTCGCGATTCTCGATCGTCAACAAAATAGATTATACCTGGACCCGAGGCTCTTTTAGCGTCACGCCGAAATTCAAGCATCGGTTGATTTACGAAAAAATCGATAGCGAAGGCACGCCGAGGTCTTCGTATAGCGATTTCATCCCGATCGTCATGGGGCAGTTCAGCCTGACGCCAAAGACCAGTTTTCAGTTGGGGGCACAGGGGCTGCCGCTGTTGCCGTTCAAACACTGGGACCGCGCCTTTGAAGACGATACTTTCTCCCAGACCGATTATCTGGCGATGTTCCGGATCACCGCCGATTATTTCGGCATTCGCGACAACTCGCTCTTTATCGGCTATCAGCGGACGCGGCAGAATTTTAGCCGCGCTGGTCGGCCGGATATCAAGCAGGGCGTGCTTTTTGTCGAACTGATCTCGCCATTCTAAGCCAATGCGCATGAGACAAATCATGAAATATACTCACGGCCTGCTGTGCCTGGCGATGGTTGCCGGAGGTTGCGCCACCCTGAAGTCGCTCGAGTCGCAGTCGCATCGCGAGTACTTCATTGATGTGGATCCGATTCTGCCGGAAACACAGACTTATTATGTTGATCCTATCGATAGTTCGGTCGTGTGGAGTGAAAAGGGCGTTCAGGTCAAGGTCAAGTTTTACGACGACAAGATGCTGGACGCCGAGTACGGAGTGCTTTATACGCCTTATACGCTAACCGGGGTCGATATCCCAGACCTAGACTATACGCCGCCCTTATGGACCGTCTTTGAGGTCACGGTGATCAATCGCACACGCGAGCGGGTGGAGCTAGACCCGAATAATACCGTGCTGAGGTTAGATGACGGATCCCGGCTGTTGAGTCGCCAAGGGGTGGGAAACTGGTATGACCGGGACGAATATTATGACTATTCCTATCTCAAATGGGGCGGCCAAGCGGGCAATGTGCAATACCACGCCCATCTAGACCGTAATCCCTTGTGGAATAAGAGCGCGTTTCGCCGGGAAAAACCCGTGCGTAAAGGTTCCAAATACAGCGGCAAGCTGACCTTTCCGCCACTGCCTGAAGGGACCAAGTCATTTACGTTGGAAGTAGACGGTTTTATCCTGGCTTTTGATCGCTTCGCGGTCGGATATGGCAACCCGGTGGAGTTTACCGATTTGCAATTCAAGTTCAATGTCGAGCACGGAGTGCGCTGGGCGGAGAAAAAGTAGATGGACAAAATGGCGAAATATCTGGGCATGGCGCTGCTGGTCGGACTGACGGCCTGCACCTTGAAATACGAGTTGCTTAAGGGGACCAGCTTGCCCAATCCCCCGTCCGCGCCGATCAAGATTTTCATCAAGGAATTCCCAGTTGTAAGCAAGGCGAACGTGGTCGACCCTCGGGTAGCCGGTTCGGCCAACAGTCAGGGAGAGCAGTACGTTACAAATGCCCTGGCCAGCCAAGGCAGTAAGCTAGTGCAGATCTCACGGCCGTCGCGGATCGAGGATTTGTCCGGGTCGGTGTTGCGGGAATTGCGCAAGGAAAAGTTGCGGATCTTCTCGCAGATGGATCGGGTAGAACAGTTGGACGAAGACAGTGTGCGCGAGGTGGCCAATCCCTTCGTGCTGGTGGCAGACAATACGGAAGCGGACTTGGAAATCAGCGGTTCGGCGAAGATTACCAGCCAACGGGTGCGCAAAGTATTTTCTCAGAATACGCAAAACGTGCAGGTGCAAGTCGAGGTCAAAGATCTCAAGACCGGTAAGATGAGCAAAAAGAGCCCCATCAATGCCGGGATTGTTATGACCTTCAACTCCAGGGAATTGGAAGAAGCGCTTGCCATCACTGTGGTGACTAGCCTGACGCAGAAACTGCTGTTCTGAAGTGATTGTAGCGGGACTGGTAACGCTTTTACTGTTGTTGGCAAGCCCTTGCAGAGCTGAGTTGCAGACGTGGGTGGTGGGCACTGTGGATGAATTCGCCCTGGGAAAAGCCCAGGGCATACAGGTGCATCCGGACAGCTTGGCCATCTTGGCTAGGTTGGCTGAGGATGAGAACGTGGCCTTAGGACATTTAGTGATAGACGATTTCGACAAACCCGTTCCTTTAACCGACGGCACCATTGACTTGGTGCGGGGCGAATGGATCTCCGGTACCAACAACGTGTTCGACAAGCAGTTTACCGTCGATCTCGGGTTGGACCGGGCGATCAAGCGGGTGCGGGTGTTGGCCGGCGAGACGGCTTTGAACCAGCCCGAATACTTTGTGCGCGGTTATCGTCTTGAAGCGGCGGCCCAGGTATCGCCCCAGGTCTGGCACATATTGGCGGAACAACCGGATAACTTCGCCCTCAATGTGGATACGAACGCAGATTCCACTTGGACGCTAACTGATTCGGGGACCGCGTTGTCGCGCGAAGGTCGTTTTGTGCGCTTGACGCTTATTCGCGAGGATCGCAGCAATTGGGTGGCGATCGGGGAAATCGAGGTATTTGGCGAAGGGTATGTCGACGAGGGATCGCTGGAGCACGAATTTGTTCCGTCGGTTCCGGTTAATGTCGGGCAGGTTCGTTGGCAGTCAGAGCGTCCGTCGCGGACCCGTGCCGAATTGCAGTTGCGAGGTGGGGCTGAAACCCCTTGGGGGGAGCTTGCGGCTTATACCGCAGCGGAGTTTTTATTCGCCGGTGATGAACCGGTCACGCGGTTAGAATCCCGGATTCACCTGGCCAATACGGCCCCGTTCGCCAGCCCGTCGGTCGCGCGTATCGAAATTGACTACGACCCGGTTTTGGTGGCTGACCAGCTTTTGGCCGAGGTGGTTGCATCGGACTCGTTGCGCAAGGGCGAGACGTCGACACTGGTCTACCGGATTAATATAGAAGCCGATGCCGCAGATCACGGGGTGAGCCTGCTGCAGTTGGACGGGCCTTTCCTCAGTGTAGAAGCCGTGCGCGTCGATGGCAGGGAACTCGCACCTGCACAGGACTATGATTGGGCGCTGACATCGGATAGAGAAAGCATGCTGATAGAATTAGCAGCGGGAGAACAGATCAATACGTCGGCGATGGTTGAAATTGAGGGACAGGCGCTCTTTGTCCGCGACAAGACTGCGGTGGTTTTTAAAGCGGGTAATAAGCTACAGGGCGACAGGGACGGCTATGTGAATTGGCAACAGGGACGGGAGCTGCCGGGATCGACATGGACGGTGCTCGCATCGGGGACACCGCTTAGGCTTTTAGGCCGGGTTATAGTGGAGCCGCGGCCTTTCTCCCCCTTTGTCGACGGTAGCGCACGCTTTGATTTTGTCATTGGGAATATCGAAGAAGGCAAGGAAGTTATTCTCGAAATTTTCAGCTTAGACGGTCGGCGGGTGCAACAGTTGTCGCAGATCGGCAGCGCCCGGGCTTATCGGTTTGATTGGGACGGTCGCGACCGCGACGGCCAGATCGTCGCTCCGGGGCTGTATCTTTACGAAGTTAGGGTCGAGAATAGCGGCAACGCGCGCAGGGGAACATTTGTGGTGGCTTACTAGCTGGCTGTTGCTGGCTAGTGTCACCCCGGTCGTTGCTGCCTTTGAATTTACGGGGCAGGGTGCCCAGAGCACGGCTTTGGGTGGGGCCTTCACTGCCCGTGTAAAAACGGCTGAGACGGTTTGGTTTAATCCGGCCGGCAATGCTCGACAGGGGCAATGGCAGGCCGGCACGACGCACGCATTGCTCTATCCCGGGTTGGACGAAGGAAGCCCAACGCTGAATGGTGTGGCCGTCACCGGGCCTTTACAGGGCGGTGGTTTGCAAGCGGGTCTATCGTTTTTAGGTGCTGAGGGGTGGCGCGAAGAGGTCTTGAGCTTGGGCTATGGGCGGGCATTGCACGAACGTTTTGCCCTCGGCGGTGGTTTGCGCACCAGTGCTTGGAAGGCCGGTGATCTTTCGCAGCGGATTTGGAGCTTGGATGTTGGCGGGACGTGGGAAGTGGGTTATGTACACCCGCAGGTGTATTTGCGGTTGGGTTTGGTCGCCAAAGGCCTTAATGGCGCGAATATCGCGGCGGGCGGGCAGGCGGCGGGTGGGCGGGATCGGGAGTTGGTGGTGGCCGCCTCGCTTAGCCTGGCGGGCAAGGAAGTCCTGATCGATATCGCTCGCCGCGACGGGCGCACCCAATTCAGGGCGGGTTATGAAACGCGGACGGTGAGCCTCAACGGCGCCCGGTTTCGCATGGGAGGCACCGCAATCGGTTCGGGTTTTGCCGATAGGGAACTGAATGTGGGCCTCGGGCACGACTGGAAAGAATGGAACTTCGATTACGCTTATTCCTATCCGCTGCACCTTGCGGGTTGGGGGGGCGTACACCGGTTCAGCGTCGGTTATCGTCGGCGCTGAGTATCAACAAGACTTAAGGCGATCTCTACACTGATGAGGATAGCTGCCATGAGCAATGCGAGAAAAAGCCTGGTGCGGACCGCGCTGCTAGCATTTATATGCTGGGGGATGTTGGGAGCCGATGCCGAAGCGCAGACCTTTCTGCGCAACCGGGACTTCCTCAACCTAGGCCATCCCGAAGCGTATTTGAATTACGGGCGCAAGGAATACGACCCCTATCCGGCGGTGATCAACGCACGCAACCGCTATGATCGTTTGGGCAACTATCTGTCGCGTGGCTTCAACGTCTTTACATGGGAATTTTCCCGTCCGGGGACCAGTAATATCAACACTAGGACGGCCCAGTATTTGGGTTGGTTCACCAACCTGGTGATGCTCAACGATTCCTATAAGGGCTGGAATTACCGGGTGACCCTGGGTGAGGATATCCGCGCAAAGTTCTCCGACCTGACGTTCAGCGATCCGCGTTTTTTCGGTATCCTGCTCGACGGCGCTTCCTCGGACAATAAGTTCACCTTGATGTTGAGTCAGGGCGGCGATCTGTTGAATATTCCCAAGTTCTCGACCTTCAAAGCGACCAACGAGCGTTCGCCCGTGCTGATCTTCGGTGGGCACTGGGAGACTAAGCTGGGCAATGTGCTGAAGATGGGGGCGACCTATTTCAATCAGCATATGGCCAATACTAAGGACGCCAATGGCTCGTTCCTCAAAGGCGATACGCCCTATAGCATGTTGCCGCCCTCGTTTATCGAGGTGATTATCGAAGACGATTCGCCCGATGACGTCGGCAATTCGGCGACGATCTACGACGTGGACATAATGATTATCGGCGAGTCGCAGGGGCAGCGGGTGCGTCTGACGAGTATAGAGGGCGATGATTCTTACGACAGCGACCTGAAGATGGTCGATCCGGTGGGGGGGCTTGCCGACGGTGTTGAAGTCTCCGGCGTACAAAGAGTGGTCTATCGTTTCAAGATGCCGCTCTTTAATCTTCCCGATGACGTGAGCTACTCTACCGACCCGGACGCGCTGAAGCCGGGTCTGACGATGAAGTCGGTGCGCTTTGTCGCCGACATCAAAGGCGATTATAAGATTTCGGTGCGCCAGCAGCATCTATCCTTCAGCCAGCGGAACCACAACAAAAACGTGACAAAAGCCGCTGAAGGCGACGATCGCTATGTTCCGGGTGGAAAAAGTTACGTAAATCCCTTTACCGGACTGAAAGGCGACGATGCGATCAAGCCGCTTGAAGACGTGCTGGAGGAGAACCCGGAGGCATTCAAGCAGTGGCCGGTAGCGCCGGATCCGGCGATCTCTCAGTCGACGTCGTATATACAGTACAAGTGGGACTTGCTTGACCCGAGTTCGGTGGCCTATACCGTCCTGCGTTCGGACGACACCGGTACGGGGCGTAAAATGGTCGAGTTCGACTACGGGATTCCCACAGGTCAGGCGCTCTACGGTCTAGATTGGGATTTGACGCTCAAGGGTTTGGAGATCAAGGGTGAGTTGGTTACCAACCCGCAGTATTTTCTCTTCCCGGTCGGCAGCAACGCCGGTAAGCGTTTTGATAAGCGCGCCTTGGGCTATTTCTTGACCGCGCAAAAGGAACTCGGGCCGTTCGAGATCGGCGCCGAAGCCTTTAATATGGATCCCGACTTTAGCGGCAACTACGACAGTATCCGCGGCGGTGTGCCTTTCTTCTCCGACGACTGCGTCACCTGCCCGCAGATGCAGGAAATGTTCGTCATGACCGACAATGACGACAACGACCAGTGGCCGGACGAGATGAACAACGAGCGGCCAAGCGCGGAAAAGGCGGATTCGGGTATTTTCCCCGGTTTGGACGAGAACAACGACCTGATTCCCGATAGCGACCAGAATTTCAATGGTATCGCCGACTGGACCGAGCCGATCCTCTTTTATGACGCGGACCCGCCGGAGTTCATCTACGGCATCGACTTCAACAACAATGGCGTGGTCGATTATCGCGAAAACGACGCGTTGCCCGATTATCCCTACCCGCGCGATCGTCAGGGCTTCCACTTCGTAGCGACCAAGAAAGGCCTGGGCCGTTTCGGCAAATGGGCTTCGGTCGGCTATTATAGCATGAAAGAGCCGGCCGGCGGCGGTGAGGCCAATGCGGCCTACGCCCGCTACGAACACGCCTTCGTCTCGTCCTATTTCGGCAAAATACGGATCAACGAGGATATCAAGGTCGTCAAGGACGATATCCGCGATGACGTTTACATCTGGAAGGATGTGGGTTTTACTGAGCGTTTGCCCAGTCCCTTCCCGCATCTGTCGGGTAATCAGATCGAGGCGCGGGATCTCAACTCTCAGCTTTTTCCGCCCGATGTAGATCCCTTGACAATGCGCAACAGCCTTGTCAATACCTTGTTTTTTGGCTCGACCTTTAAGCAGATCTCGGGGCTGAACATCATCAATAATATCCAGTGGATTCGCAACAGTCAGTCCGATGATATCTTTGATGACGGCATCCAGCAGACTGCGGGTGTGCTATCGACCATTACGATGGTCAACAAGCTCGACTACACGATCAGCGCGGGCAATCTGAGTATCCGCCCAATGTTCAAGCACCTTTTGTTGCGCGAGCACTCGGATGTGTTGAAAGACGCAACGGGTCAGGGTAGCATCCGCTCCTTCTCGATTTACGCGCCGATCCTCAGGACCCGCTTCGATCTGACGCCCAAGTCCAATTTGCAATTGGGTTTCCAGGGCCTTCCCTTCTGGCGTCATACCAGCCGCGACCGGGTGAACGAGCGCAACGACTTTAAAGAGTGGACAATGGTGCTGATGATGAGCAACCGCTCCGACCATTACGGCTATAACTTGGCTTCGCAGTTTGGCCTTATAAAGACCAATCGGGAGTTCGACGACGATACCCGGTCTTCCGACAGTTTTGACAATTCGCGCATCTTCTTCGACATCGTAGCCGGGTTCTGAGTAGGATGAACCCGCTAGGAGATTGAACGTATGATCCTGGTTAATTTGCTGATGCTGGCGGTGATAGGCACAACCGCCAGTCTGAGCACGCGCTTTTTCTCGCCAGTGGAGCTGCAGGACCGCTTCGAGGAAGGCCAGAAGCTCTATGCGCTTGGAGCCTACGACAAGGCCATCAAGCGGTATGAGGTTATTCTCTCCACTGAGAGCAACGCCATGATTAATGTGGAGGAAGTAACTGTGTCGGTCGACGAGTTTATTCTGCCGGTGCGCGTAGGTGCCACCTATCAGTTGGGCAATACTTACAACAAACTGGGGCTCGATAAACTGCAGCGCTCGATGTTTCTGCGAGCGGAGAAAAAGGACGCCGAGGCCGACGAGCGTTACGAAGAGGCACTAAGGGATCTCAATCTGAGCCGTGATTATTTCCGCAACCTCGCCGTCAACGAGCTGGTCGAAGAACGCACACGGGTGATGGCGCAGTACCAGATGATTCAGACCAGCTACCAGTTGAAGGACTACGGGCAGGTTATCGAAGAGGGGGACGCGCTACTGGAGAATTTCCCCCATAGTCTGTACGAAGCTTCGGTTTTTTACGATAAGGCCTGGTCCTATTTTGAACTGGAGGAGTATGAGGAGGCGATCAAGAGCTTCGAGCAGGTGCTGATCCTAGCCCCGAGGGGGTCAAATGCCGATCGTTCGCTCTTTCAGATCTCCGAAAGTTACGAAAAGTTAGAGCGCTATGATGACGCACTTAAGTATCTCGATCGCCTAATAGCCCGCTACGACTTCTCGCAGATGACCGAGGAGGAGATTATAGAGATGACCACGTTGAAGCTCAAAGGCGTGGTTAAGGAGACGGTGCGCGAATTGGTGGCCAAGGCGCATCTGAAGAAGGGTGATATTTACGCCGAGGCCGGTCGAATTGACGAGGCGTTAGCTACCTACGGGCTGCTGCCCACCGAGTACGCGGCGGAGCCAGTCTTGGTTCAGAACAGCTATATACGCACCGCGGAACTGGTGCAAAAGGAGCGCGGCACCGCCGCCGCAATCGCCGCCTACAAGGACGCGATAGAAAAGGTCGAAGACAAGATCTTCCAGGCGCGGACCCAGCTCACTGTGGCGCTGATGCTTTTTGACGAGGCCGAGTATCTAAAGTCGGCGGGCGAATACGAAATTTACCTCAAAGCCTATGCTGATGTGGCCGAACGCATTGGTTTTGACCGCGACAAGGTCCTCTTCCGCATCGCCCAGAGCCATCAGGAGCACGGACGGAGCATCCGCGGTGAGGACCCGGCCGGGGCGGACGCGGCCATCGCTGAAGCGTTGACCCGCTACAACCAGCTCTTGAACGAGTCGACAGGCGGTTCGCTGATGCCGGATGTGCTTTTCAATGCCGGTTTTGCAAACCAGCTAGTCAAGGACAATGCCGCGGCGAAGCCTCTATACCAGCAATTGGTTAAAGATTATGCGGATCATCCGGCGGCTCCCAACGGTCTGCTGCAATTGGCGCGTATCGACTACGCGGCCGCGGATTGGTCCGGCGCCGAATCGACCTACAAGTCGTTTCTCGACCGCTTCCCTGAATCGGATCTGCGCAATACCGCGCGCATGGAGTTGGGGCTGACCTATAAGCGGGTCAACGACACGGATGGGGCCATCGCGGCCTACGAGTCGGTGGAAGAAGGTTGGGAACAATGGCCGACGGTACAGGTCGAGTTGGCAGAGCTTTACATCGGCAAGCAAAATTACGCCGGGGCCAGAAAGGCCTTGGCCGGTGCTCTAATGAAAGCCAACGACGCGACGCTGAAGGGCCAAATGCACTATACCGTCGCCAGGGTGCATTTTGCGGAAAGCAATTATCAGGACGCGATCAGCGAATGGGGGAAGGCGATCGCGCTTTCCCCGCCCGAGCATATTCTTAAAGGCTCGCTATTGGCCCGTGGTGGCGCCTACTACGAAGTCGCCAAACTGCAGGATGCGGCCGGTGACACCGTCAGCGCCCGGACAAGTTACGAGGCCTCGCTGGACGATATGAAAGCCCTGTTGGAGAGCAGTCCTTCGCCCCAGATCAAGGATAGCGCGTTCCGCACTCTGGGTGCGGGCATGATCCGCTTGGGGCGGCAGAAAGAGGCGGCGGACTATTATCAGCAGTTGATTTCGGCTTCCGCGGATCCCCAGGAGCAGGCGACTTTCAGCATGCTGTTGACCGAACTCTATTACGACCAGCAGGATTTTGTTCAAGCTGAAAAGTTCGCTCGTCAATTACTGGTTATGGATTTTACAGACGACAACGGGGCTGGATACTACCGCAAGGAACGGGCCTACTCGATTGTCGGCAACGCGTTGATGCAGCAGAAGAAATACGAAGAAGCGGCGCGTGTCTTTACCCAGGGCCTCAAGAGCTACCCGAATTCGGGCGAGAGCGGCAACCTGTCGTTTTCGAAGGCCTTTGCCGAGATCAGTTATAGCGATTATGTAACTGCGGCAGAGAGCTTCAAGGCCTTTGTCGATAAATTTCCGCAAAACGCCAATCGTATTCACGGGCAGTATTATTTAGCGCATAGTTTACAGGCTATGACCCAGTTTACTAAAGCCGCCGCCGAGTTTCGCGCTTTGGCCGATAATTATTCTGGATCTCAGTATGAGGAAGAGTCGCTTTTCCTTATCGGCGAGAACTACTACAACGAACAAGCTTTTGGCGAGGCGATAGAGGCGTACGACGTACTCCTGGGCAAATATCCCCAGGGCCAGTACGGCGGTTCGGCGCAATATGCGATGGCTTGGTCTTATGTCGAACAAGAAGAGATGCAAAAGGCGGTAGCTGCGATGCTGGATCTGGTAGCTAACTACCCGCACAGCGAGTTTGCCCCCAAGGCGCAGTTTACCATCGGCGACTACTACTACAATATTCAGTCGTATGACGAGGCGATGGTCGCCTATAGGAATGTGTTCGATCAGTATCCGGATTCAGAAGAAGCGCCGAGAGCGCGGACGTTGGTGGGGGAGCTGAGTGAGATTCAAGCCAGTTTCGATTACAATGCGGCTATGAAGTTCTTCGAAGCCAAAGATTTTGACAAGGCAGTGCCGGGGTTGCAGGATCTCATCAAGAAGTACCCTGGAACGTATACCGAGTTGGCGGCTTATTGCAATCTCGGGCTGGCCTACGAGATCACACGCCAATGGGCGGTAGCGGCTGAAAATTATCAAGTCGTTACGGACAAAGGTGGGAACAAGCCCGAAAACGCCGACGTAGTCAGCTTTGCGAAACTGCATCGCGATTGGATCGTTGAGAACCGACTCTAAGACTTAAAACGAACGCATACGCACTCAATTTTCTGGGAGGGTTGTAATGGAGCAGAATTTTCTGGTTGACCAGTTTTTCAAGGGCGGGCCGATGATGTGGGCCATGCTGCTCTGCTCGCTGATCGCCCTAGGCGTGATCATCGACCGGCTGTGGAATCTGATGCGGGTGCCCGGCGAGCAGGAAGCCGAGCAGCAACTGACCGCGGCCGAGGACGTGTTGAAGAGCCAGGGTGAAGGCGGCGCCGTCGAGCAGTTCCGGCAGGGCAGCGGGGTGCTCAATTTTATCTTCGCTGCACTCGTCAAGCGCTACGATACATTGATATTAGAAAACCGCACGGATATCGAGGATATGCGGCAGGAATTGATCACGACGGTCGAGGAGGCCGGTGAGCTCTACCTCGGCCGCTTGCTCAACGCGCTCGGGACCATCGGCGTGCTTTCGCCGCTGATGGGGTTATTGGGAACGATCATCGGTATGATCCGTGCCTTCGATGCCATCGCGCGCGCCGGGGCCGGTGATCCGGCGGCGGTGGCCAGCGGTATTTCCGAAGCCCTAATCACCACGGCTACCGGTCTTATCGTGGCGATCCCGACCATCGTCTTCCATCGCTACCTCTCGGCTCGGGCGGAAAAGGTCTTCAAAGACGTCGAGCTTTATTGCCATGCCTTCGCCAACACCCTGCTGATGCGTTCCCAACAGTCCAAGCAGCAAGGCTAGGCAGAAAGAGACTGCGCTATGCGGCAGCGACAAAAAAGAGGGCTCGGCAAGGGGGGATCCAAGATCGATGAGAACCCGGACCTGACTCCGTTGATCAACTGCATGTTCCTGTTGTTGGTCTTCTTTATGGTGGCCACCACCTTCGTTAACCCGAAGGGTCTGAGCGTCGATTTGCCGGGCGGTGAGGGTGAGTCGAGGGCGACCAAGGACATGAATATCGTGATCGACCCGGACCAGACGATCCAAGTCAACGGCGAAGTCACCCAGAAGGAAGGCTTGGCCGAAAAGATTCGCCAGGTCATGACGGCCGACAATACCAAGAACGTGATCCTAGAGGCCGCGCGTTCGGTCCCTCATGCTTATGTGGTGCAGGTGATGGATATTGCTCGGGGGCAGGGCATAGAAGCTATCGCCTTCGCCAAGGGCGGGGAAGGATAGAGTCGCATGGCCAGAGAGAGAAAATCGATTGCGGATAAGGCGGGTGAGTTCGAACTGAACTTGACGCCGATGATCGACGCGGTGTTCCTGCTGTTGATCTTCTTCATGACGACGACTGTCTTCGTCAAGTCCACCCAGCTCAAGATTGAGCTGCCCGATGCGGCGCATTATGACAAACTGAAGTCGGAGAAGAAACTGAACCTGCGGATCTCGGGAGAGGGCACCCTTGAGATCAACGGCCAGTTGGTGGCCATGGGGCAATTGGCGGGCTGGCTTGAGCGGGAGAAGGTCAAGACGGGTTCGGCCACGCTGATCATCACTGCCGACGGCAAGGCCGCGCACGGCCACATCATTGACGCGATGGAGATGGCGATGATGGCGGGGGTTGAGCAGATCGATATCGAAACGGAAGAGCCCACTAATTGATAGGAAGTTGGAGTGCTATGCGAATGGATAGGTTAAAACGGGCCAGGCAGTGTTTAGTGGTCCTTGGCATCGCGGTGTTGGCGTCTGTCTGGGGTTGTGGGGGGTTGGTGCCGCGCGATTTAGTCTATGATATACACACCAAACCAATTCTTCCAGAGGGGCGCGGAGATTATACTCTTGATCTGGACGACTCTTCGACAGTCTTTAGCAAGGAGGGTCTGCTGATCAAAGTCCGGCACCTCAAAGACGACGAGCTGGACGAGCGTTTCCCACCGCTGTACGATGGGCGCCACATGAATCCCTATACCCGCGGTGAAATCGACTCCGATAAAGGGTATATCCCTCCGCGCTTTACTGTTTTTGAAGTTGAAGTTATCAACCTGACGTATTCCAAGATCGAGTTCGATCCGGCTAAAGCGACGATGGAGTCCGGCGGCGAGACCTATCGCTACTACGATCCGGGCCGCGAGGGGGCCGTTGTTTTAGGCGCCAACAACTTCACAAAATACTACAAGATGGAGTTGGGCAACTCGGGCAACGATCGCGAGATCAATCTCGAACGCATGGGCATTATTTATAAGACGGTCTTCCATCGCGGGCGTCCGATTTTCCGTGAAGACCGGCAAAAGGGCATGTTGGTTTTTGATCCGCTATTGCCGGAAAACAACGAGATAGTGCTCACCTTCAATGAATTTGTACTTTCTTTCGACGCCAGTGGGAATCCCGAAGAGACGATCGATGTTGAGTTTCGCTTTGATGTCGCGCAAGGGGTCAGAGAGTTGATCGAATCGGGCGCTAACTAGGCGGTAGAGACGCGGAGCCTGAATTAGACGTATGATAGGATATTTTTATAAGAGGAGTTGGACCCTCCGTCCAGCTCCTCTTTTTTATGCCATTTACCTGCTGTGCGTCGGGCTGTTGATCGCTTGCGGCGAAGAGCGGCCCGAAAACGCGGAGCTACTCGCCCGTGTCGGCGATGTGGAGATCTCGGCGACCGACCTGCTCGCTTTTGAAGCCGGCGGAGAAAAAGCGCTAGACCAGGTACAGCATCTGCGGAACTTGCAAATCCTAGTTGACCGGGAAATCTTGCTGCTCGCAGCTAATGAGCAAGATTGGGCACAAGACAAGGGGATATTGACGGAGCTGGACCGACGCGAAACCAAAGCCTTGGCCGATGCGATGTTACAGCGCTACGTCAAAGAGAAGGCGGTGGTCAGCGAGCAGGAGATCGAGAAGGCCTATCTACAACAGGGGTGGGGGGAGCAGGTTGTGACGATAGAGATCTTCGTCAAGACCAGGGAGCAGGCGCGCATGGGGCGGGATTTTGAAGAAGTGGGCCGCGAATTTGCCGTCGACCCCTATTATGGCGTGCTGACCGGTGAAAGCAAACGCATGGCCTATTCGCCTTTTGACGGCCCGCAAGCTGTCGTCGAGGCTGTTTTTGCCCTTGATCAAGGTAAGGTGACTGCTGCGATCTCCATGCATGGCGGATATGTCATCGCCAAAGTGGCAGAGCGTCGCCAGGCGGCGTTAGTTGAGGTTGAAGAGGGTATTCGTGCGACATTGCTCAAGGAAAAACAAAAGCAGTTGCGCCAGTCTTATTTACGGCATCTCAAGTGGGACTTAGGTACCGATTTCAACGCCGAGGGTATGGAGTTGGTGGTGGGTGCATTAAAGGGAGAGACGCCCTGGAAGACCATGGGCGATCTACAGCGCCATATGTCGGTTTATGCCTTCGAGGGTTTCGAGATGGATGTGGAAGAGGTGATTGAGGCGGTGCGGCCTTCGGGGGATTTGTGGTTGCAAGCCAGCACTGACGCGGTCAACGAGAAATTAGCCGAGAGCCATTTTCCCAATAAGATTATGGCGCACGACGCTCGGCGCAAAGGATTGCACGAGACGGCAGCCTTTGCGTCTTCTCGAGCATCGGCGTTGGGTAATCTGTTGTTGATGAAACTGCGCGAGCACGTTTTAGCAGAGGCCTCCGAGCCGAGCGAGGAGGATTTGGCGGCCTTCTACGAACAGCACAAACGCCGTTTTCGCAGTGCCGCCTGGGCGGAATTAGAGGAGATTCTAGTAGATGATCCGGCCACTGCGCGCGATTTATTGGCGCAGCTTGAAGCAGGGGCCGATTTTCCGACGTTGGCCAATGCACATACGCAACGGCGCAAAGCCAAGAACGGCCGCATTTACGTTTCCCAATCGCAGGCCCCAGTCCTGGGTGAAGCGTGGATGAACGCGGTGATGAACGCCGAGTTGAACCAGCTTTCTGGGCCGATTCAAAGCAAGGGGGGCTACTCGATTTTCAGAGTAATCGAAATGCACCCGGAGGTTTATCACACCCTGGACGACGAACAAGTGCGGTATAAGGTAACGAGAGACGTGCGCGAGCGTTTGGAGCGAGAGCACTTTAACGCTTATGTACGGGATCTGCGCAAGAAGTATGCGACGCAGATCGAGGTTTTTGAGCAGCACCTGCAATTATTGCCCGACGGAGCCGTGTCGGTCAATAATTGAACCAACGAGAGGTATGAGCCTTGTCTGAGGCCACCGGAGCAAACGCGGAAGCGGTCGAAGAACGCTTCGATATTATGCCCGCCGACGCCCCCTTTGAAGCGGGCTTCAATATGAAGACCCTGTGGGCGGCGCTGTTTGTCGGTTTTGTTATGCTGCCCGGGGCGATCTATCTTGGGCTGGTTACGGGCATGAGCATGGCCGGCGGCGCCGAGTGGGTGACGTTGATCCTCTTTATCGAAATCGCCAAACGCACCTTTGTACACCTGCGGACCCAGGAGATCATCATCCTTTATTGGGTGGCCGGCGGTCTGGTGTTGATGGGCGGCAAACTCGGCACCGGCGCCGATCTCTTCGGCGGACCTTTTGGCGTGCTGATCTGGGACCAATATCTGATCCAGTCGCCGCAGGCGGCGGGATTGGCCGAGCATATCCCGTCCTGGGTCGTGCCGCCGCGCGGCTCGGAAGCCTTGCTCGAACGCAGCTTCCTGCACGCCGCCTGGATCAAACCGATCATCATCCTGCTCGTCGCCGTGGCCCTGCAACGCGTCAATGCCCTGTCTTTGGGCTATGTGCTCTTCCGCATCACCCACGATATCGAACGTCTGCCCTTTCCGATGGCCTATGTGCAGGCCGGTGGAGCGACAGCGTTGGCCGAGACCTCGTCCAAGAAGGAGGGCTGGCGCTGGCACGTGTTCAGTGCGGGGGCCTTTATCGGTGCGGTATGGGGCGTGTTCTACGTAGTGGTACCGACGCTGTCCTCGGTTTTTCTCACCGAGACGGTGTCAATCCTGCCGATTCCCTTTATAGACTTCACGGTGCCGATGAAGGCGGTATTGCCTGCGGCGGTGGTGGGGGTGGCGACGGATCTGATCCACGTGCTCTTTGGCTTGGTATTGCCTTTCTGGGTGGTAGTGGGCGTGTTCGCTTCGTCGATGCTGGTTAACCTGGTAGCCAACCCGGTGCTCTATGCCTATGGTATCCTGCACACCTGGGAACCCGGGATGTCGGCGATTCCGACCCAGATCGCGAATACTTTTGACTTTTGGCTTAGTTTTTCGCTGGGCGGGGCGATTGTGGTCGCGGTGATGGGTTTTTGGACGGCGGGCAAGATTCTGCTCGCTGCTGCTAAAGATCACCGGCCCAAGGATAAAAATGCACCCGGACCCAGCCGCGCTCGCGGCGATATTCGCATCGTCTCGGCCTTGAGCATCTGGGCGGCTAGTACCTTGGGTTTTGTGTTGATGGTCTATTATCTGGTACCCGACTTTCCCTGGTGGATCACCGCCATTTTTGGCTTTTTGTGGACGCCGATCTATTCCTATATCGGCACGCGGATGATTGGTCTGACTGGTTCGCCGCAGGGGGTGACCTTTCCCTATCTGCGCGAGGCGAGCTTCTTTCTTTCCGGTTATCAGGGCGCCGCGATCTGGTTTGCGCCGGTGCCGATCTTCCAGTGGGGGTACGAGGCGCAGATCTTCAAACAACTCGAACTGACCCGCACGAGTTTTGGCAGCATCGTCAAGATGACGGCATTGACCTTGGTGGTGATGTTCGTCTGCAGTTTCTTGTTCTGGTCGCTAATTTGGAAGCTGGGTCCGATCCCCTCTTCGGCTTATCCCTTCGTGCAAAAGATGTGGCCCTTTCACGCGACGATGCAGGCCTTCTGGGCGAAGTCCACGCTGCCGGGCGCCGGTTCGAGCCTGGTGACGCAGATTATCCGTTGGGATTATATCGGCATCGGGCTGGCCTTTAGCGGTGCGCTCTACGCCGTGCTGATCGCGCTGAGTGCACCGCTGGGGATTTTCTACGGCTTTGTCGCGGGGCTTGGCGGCTGGCCGCATTTCGCGATCCTGAACTTTGTTGGTGCGATGCTCGGGCGCTTCTATCTGGAGAAGCGCTTCGGTGTCGAGCGCTGGTATGCCTATGCGCCGATCGTATTGGCCGGCTATTCGTGCGGGGTGGGGTTAATCGGGATGACCTCAATCGCCATCGCGTTGATCTCCAAGGCGGTGTCGCAGGTCATGTTCTGAGGTGGCCATAAGCGTGTATCGCAGGCGCAAGAGGCCAATTTCGCGAACGCTCTTGTCGTGCTTGGCGTGTTTGGCATTGGGTTGCGGTGGGCAGGGGCCTTTGTTGCCTGCGGCAGAGCCCGGCGGGGATGGAAGTCCTACGGTCGAAGTGGTCGCCCCTCCGGCGGAGGCAATGGCGCCAGCGGGTGAGCGCGCGATGGTCCTGATCGCCGCAGGGACCTTCATCATGGGATGGGATGCGGGTGAGGGGGACGAACAACCGCCGCACGCTGTTTTTCTCGACACCTTTTATATTGATCAGTTCGAAGCAACGGTGGAGCAGTACCGGTCCTGTGTGGAAGCCGGTGGCTGTGAAGATCCGATTCATGCCCCGGCCTGCAACTGGGACGGGTTCGCCGACGATACACATCCCATAAACTGCATGAACCGGCAGAATGCGCGCGATTATTGCGCTTGGGCTGGTTTGCGTCTGCCGACGGAAGCGGAGTGGGAGAAGGCGGCGCGCGGGGAGGATCGGCGGATTTATCCTTGGGGCAACGAGCTGGTAGGCGACGAGGCAAATTTTCGCATCGGTCTCGGCACGGCGACCGAACCGGTGGGCAATCATTTAAATGGGGTGTCGGCCTATGGGGCGCACGATATGGCGGGCAATGTCTGGGAGTGGGTGGAGGACTGGTATGCCCAGGACTATTATACACGCAGTCCGCGCGAGCGGCCGCGGGGACCGGAGTTCGGGGAGTTTGGGGTGTTGCGCGGTGGGTCTTGGTGGTTTGAAGCGGGGGCGTTGCCGGCGGCGCATCGGGTGGCTTATCATCCGGCGTTGACCGATATCGATATTGGGTTTCGCTGTGCGCGGGATGTTGTTGAGTAGGTTTGGGCTGCAGGCTAATGCCATGTTGAGGTCGCTGTTTTTGCTGATGGCTTTGACGGCTTGCGGTAATGATTCGTCGCCGGTGGTCTTCGAGCGGGGATTTGTTATCGAGTCGCGGGCGGATATTGCGGCGTTGGCAAAACGGGGGGGCAGTGAGTACGTCATCAACGGCGATTTGCAGATCGTTGGCAGCGACTTGGTGACGTTGGCGGGCTTAGAAGGATTGCGGCGAGTGGAGGGCAGTGTCGAGATCTGGTTTAACGACGACATGCAAAGCTTGGCGGGTTTAGAAGGTTTGGAAAGTGTCGGGGCGGGGTTGGGCCC
>LWDU01033408.1_pt1 | contig 25869 bp, 15 predicted proteins | sample 727161 | NCBI WGS metagenome assembly LWDU01 (sample SAMN04566230, study PRJNA314399) | hydrothermal vent metagenome | isolation source: deep sea hydrothermal plume seawater | place: Mexico: Gulf of California, Guaymas Basin | collected 2004-07-11
GAGATAACGTCGGTAACCACCAACTCCAACCACTGTGATTCGTCGTGCGGTATTGATTGATGCTGTAGCCCACTAAAAACAACGAGACAATTGTCCAAGTTGCGAAGAACACAATAACCGATATGATTTCAATTGGCTTTCCAGTAGTAACCGGTAACCGCCACGACTGTGTACTGCCAGGACTCATTAACAATGTATCAATTAGCGGTACATTAGGCAGTCTCCTAGCCGCCTTGCTTTTTTGCGTAAGATCAAAACGACGCGCGTTTTGTGTTAATGAAAACCGCAAACCATCACCCACTCGACTGCCAAGTAACCCCGTGACGAGCCCCTGAATTCCAAATCCAATAAATGACAGAATCACAATTCCTAACAGCCAACTGGTAACACCACTAGGCAAGTCCAATAAAAAAACCACGCCTGAAACCAAACCCAACAACAATAACGTCAAACTAAACGCGACATTACCGATGACTCCGAATTTCGAAGAGACGCTGTGACGACTGCCCCGCTTTTTTCCAAGAATTCTAATGAGTTGGCGCGACAAAATTAGATTCGATTCAACAGAAGGAAGTAGGTTGGTGATTGAAAATTAATGAGTGAATATACCAACAATCTATCATAAATTCAATTTGTGATAGTTCCTGTTAGTTCGTGGTTGGATTTCACCTACCACCGCCCTGCACAAAGCTACGGCAATTTCAAGGCTGTCAGTTTACCTTGGTTGCCTTGGTTATTACGAAAGTAAAAATAGCCGTTGGACAAAGCCGGGAAACAGCGGGTTGTGGCAGCGCTAACCTTGGCTCGAGCGACTTCCTCGTACTGCGACGAATTTGCTTTTACTAAAACTAATTCTCCCGCTGTGTTGAGTGCCAGAAACTTGTCTTTTACTAAAATAGCATGCGCCACTCCAAAGTTAGTCTTCTCCCATTGCACTTTACCACTGGCCATGTCAATGCAACGTAGTGCAGCCACGCCAATATCTTCGCGACCATGCGTGCCGAACAAATGTCCGTTATGTGGCAGCGGAGTTGCATATTGGCTCGACAAGATATCATCACCTGACCATTGAGTCTTAAAGTTCTTTCCGTCCTGTACAAGTTCCAACATTCGAGCGCCTATTCGGTAACTGGCAGTCAGAAACACATGGTTGTCGATCGCCACTGGTGTTGCGCCGTTGACGGTCGGCCCTTGTTTTCCAAATGGAGTGCTAAATAACAATTTCCCAGTCACTGGGTTCAAAGCAATTGCTTGCATCCGAGTAATAAACAAAGCGTAGTTTGTTCCGCCGATGGAAAGGACGGTTGGCGAAGAGTAACTCGCTTTCTCAGCCGTAGCTTCCCATACCGTCTTTCCGGATTGTATATCGAGTGCGACAATTCCCACCTTAATACCACCGACGTTGACTAAAACATGATCCGCCATCACCAATAGACCACTACCGGCACCAAAATAACCATCAGGTGCTTGATAATCTTGCCCGAGAGTGCGACTCCATTTAGGTTTACCCGTTGCCAAGTCTAAGCAGTGCAAGTCCGATGCGGCGCCAAACACAAATACTAGGTTGCCAGCAACAACCGGAGTAGCCCGAGGACCCGAGTCGGGATTAAATCCACCTTGATAATACGCTTTGAAATCCTGACGCCAAATGACTTTACCTGTTTTAGCGTCCACTGCCTCAACACGCTCACTATCATCGATGCGATGAAAGACAATCACTTTCGCTCCCACAACAATCGGGCCTGCAAACCCACTCCCCAAAGTATGGCTCCAAGCAGTCACCGGGCCACTTTCCGGCCAAGCTTGCAAGGGTTTCTCTTGTTGCGCGACGCCGTTGCGATTTGGACCTAAACCCTGTGGCCAATCTCCACCCCAAAGAAAGGAACAAGAAGTACACGCTAAAAAGAATGTTGCTAGGTAACCACAAATAATTTTAATAGATCGTTGCATTATTTTTTGTCCGGTGAAATGATCTCAATCTCACATATTATTTTACTGCACTTCACAAAGCAATGAAAAGCGCAATAAAAAGGACTCCGATGAATGATTGTCCACCGGAGCCCTAGGATTGATGTTTTTCGGCTTAATAAAGGACTTGCTTACCTATACAGCAACAGCTGAATTGGTGCGGAAGAAACCGATTGCCTCAAGTGCATCGTATACTTCCTCTAAAGTCTTACCACCAAAATTTGAAATGCTTAACAGATCTGCTGGTGTTGCATGCAGTAGGTCTTTTACCGAGAAGATACCTTTTTCTTCTAGGCAATTGGTCGTACGAACTGTAAGGCCAATTTCTGCTGTGCTAAGCTCCAAACGTTGTTGTAAGCTACGACGCTGCTCTTCCACAGCACTTAACGGAATGCGTGTCATGGACTCCCTCCCAAAAAAACGCGAATTTAATAATTGACCATCCTTGGCCAGCACACGCTTTTACGTGAAAGCGTGAAGCACGAATCATACATGAATGGCACTAAAATGACAAAACAATTATGGAAAAACTTTGACAAAGTGCTAGCAATCTGTAAATCAATTTAACCAATACGAGGGGCGGATATTTTTCACAACCTGCCTGTTCCATAAATCAAGCACTGCCTGACACCGCTCTGTCACTCACCTACTCACGCTATTCACCGAGTTCTTCTATAATGAACGCTACTAATGAACGAACAATATTAGGATTCCCATACGTCATCATGTCTGAAGACATACTCGCATCGCTCACCGAGGTTCAGCGCCAAGCAGCGTCCCATATCGACGGTCCGCTATTGATGATCGCCGGTCCCGGTAGCGGTAAGACTCGAGTTGTTACACATCGCATTGCCTACATGATCTCCCAAGATGTGAATCCGAGTAACATCCTAGCGTTGACGTTCACAAACAAGGCAGCCCAAGAGATGCGACTTCGTATCGAGCGACTGGTTTCCGCACCAGGTTATTGGATGGGGACGTTTCACGGATTCTGTGCTCGCATATTGCGACAACACGGAAATCTCGTCGGGCTCGCAGAGAACTTTACCATTCTCGATAGTAAAGATTCCAAACAAGCGCTCAAACGCGCGATTGACGCGACTAACATCCAGTTAACCCACACATCGGCAGACTCCATCGCTTGGGAAATCAGCAATGCGAAAAGCAACTTGCTAACTCCCGCAGAATACCAAACGAGTAGCACCAATAGTTATAGCGCCCTGACGGACGTAACTCGAAAAGCCTACCCCGCCTATGAAGAATATCTACTTCGCAGCAACTCCGTCGACTTCGACGATCTCTTGCTGCACGTTGCTGTGATACTACGTGACAACCCCGAACTACGCGCTCAACTTGACGACCGCTATCGCTATATTATGGTCGACGAATATCAAGATACCAATCTCGCTCAATACGCCATCGTCCACGCTTTGTCGCTTAACAACCAAAACCTATCCGTCACCGGCGACCCCGACCAATCAATCTATGCTTGGCGCGGCGCAAATATATCCAACATCCGCGAATTTGAAAAAGACTATCCCAGTGCCAAGGTCGTTCATCTAGAACAAAACTATCGCAGCACCGGAAAAATACTCCGTACTGCTGATGAACTCATCGCCCACAACCGCCATCGCAAACCCAAAAAATTGTTTACCGATAATGCCGCCGGTGAACCCGTACGACTTGTATGTTTTGGACACCCCAATGACGAAGCGGCTGCTATCGCTCAACGAATTGCAGCCGAAGTCAAACGCGGCGAACGCAACTACAAAGACTTCGCTATCTTTTTTCGAGTGAATGCATTCTCGCGGCCATTGGAGCGCGCATTGCGTAACCAAACGCCTAAAATACCCTTCCAGATTGTCCGTGGATTGGAATTTCTCAAACGTAAAGAAGTCAAGGACATCATTGCCTACCTGCACCTAGTCAACAACCCAGCGAACAACGTCGCTTTTGAACGCATTGTGAATATGCCACCCCGAGGAATCGGGAAAACCACTCTTGGGCACCTCCGCAACCACGCCGATCGATATCAATTGACAATGCTCGAAGCATGCCGTGAAGCGGGCATGATCGAAACACTTTCTAAACGCGCTGCAGCAGCGATTAGTCGTTTCGTAACTCTAATCGATGTCTTTACCACCTCCGTCCATCTACCCCTAGGTGACCTAATTATCGAAATTGTCGATAACTGCGGATTCACTAATTACCTCGAAAAAATTGATGCGAAAACAGGGGAAGATCGTAGTGCAAACGTGGATGAATTAATCAACGAAGCCCGTGAATTCCAACAGCATTTTGACGAAGATAAAGCCGCAGATGCAGACCTAGATGACGCGGCAATTGCGAAAAACCAAACCGACCTGGAAGCATTCCTCGAACAAGTAGCGCTCGTTAGCGAAGTCGATGGATTCGACCAAGACACCAATAAAGTCCTCATGATGAGTTTACATGCAGCCAAAGGGCTAGAATTCCCCTCAGTATTCATCGTCGGCGTAGAACACGGTATACTACCGCACGAACGCAGCATGGACGACGACACATCACTCGAAGAAGAACGACGCCTACTGTTTGTCGGGATCACTCGAGCAGAGCAGCAATTGCAAATCAGTTATTGTCAGCGCCGCACCTTTCGTGGACAAACGCGAATCGCAGCACCAAGCCAGTTCCTTTATGAACTTCCCCGTGACGATATGCGATGCACCCTCCCAGCCGGCGGACTCGCATCGATTGGCAACCACCCCAATAGTGATTTTGAACCCACCGCGGATTATTTTGAACCAGATCAGTCGGATCATGATGCCTTGGCAACTGAAGAAATTGAGGCCAAACTCCAACAAGCTCAGTCAATTCTTGAGCAGGCCGGCGATCACGAATCACAACAACCGGCACCCAAAATAGACCATCTCGCCAGTGAACTTGCAGCAATGACCAACATCACAACAGCCTCAGATTTATTAGCATCAACGGACAGTAAGAGCAGCCAGAACAACACGGCAAAACAAATTGCACTTGCCGATTTCAAACAAGGGATGCTCGTCGCCCATCAGCGTTACGGTTCCGGTGTGATCGTATCAATCTCCGGATCGGGTGACAAGCGAACCGCCACGATCAAGTTTCTTGACCAGCAACAGCGCAAATTCCGCCTGGCCTTCGCGCCACTCATGTACATGGATACTTAACTTTACACGGCATCTAACAACAGTCACTAATGACCTCGCACCAATTCAATAAAATCGCCACTTACCGTAGTCCAGCGGAATTGCGCGCACGCCTGCTCGAACTAAACATCGAATTGCCCTGTGATGATGAAATTCAAACTACTGCTAGTGGTTCACCACTAGCTGCACCGATCCAAATTGGTAACTTCCAAGTCGGCAACCGCTGGTGCATCCATCCCATGGAAGGTTGGGATGGCAACACGGACGGCACACCAAGCGACAAGACGTTCCGCCGCTGGAGGCACTTTGGGGAGAGTGGTGCCAAATTAATCTGGGGAGGTGAAGCTGCCGCAGTGCAACATTCCGGCAGAGCAAACCCCAATCAATTGTTAGCAACTCCAGATCACGTTACTGGGCTGCAACAGTTATTGCTAGAACTGACAACAGCTCATGTAGAAAAATTCGGTTCCGCTGACGACTTGCTCGTCGGACTACAACTCACACATTCCGGCCGCTTCTGCCGCCCTAATAATCAAGACCTCGAACCGCGCATAGCGTACCATCATCCGTTGCTAGACGATAAATATGGCATTGATCCTCAAGATAACTCCGTACTATGGACCGACGACGAACTAGAAACTCTGATCGATTCATATGTACAGGCAGCCCAAACCGCCGAGCAATCGGGATTTCGATTCGTCGACGTCAAAAGCTGCCATGGATATCTCTTACACGAGTTTCTCAGTGCCACGAATCGCGATGGCACCTACGGCGGCGACTTTGCTGGCCGCACTCGATTACTGAAAACGATCATCAGCCGCATTCACGATACCTGTCCAAACCTACAAATCCTCGTTCGCTTGAGCTTCTTTGACACCATCCCATTTCAGCAAGGGGCACTTTGGGGCGAACCAGTCGATTTTCAATCGTCATTGCCTTACCAATGCGGATTTGGCTGCGACCCTCAAAATCCAACACAAATCAATCTGACTGAACCAATTCAATTAGTAACCGATTTAAAAGAACTCGGAGTAGCTGCGCTGAATCTCTCTTGCGGTAGTCCCTATTACAATCCACACCTACAACGACCGGCAGCATTTCCACCTAGCGACGGATACCAACCTCCACATGACCCCTTGCTCGACGTCGCTAAACAGATTACAGCCGTTCGACAATGTAAGGCTGCCGTACCAGACATCCCGCTCGTCGGCACCGGTTATTCCTATTTACAGGATTATCTGCCACACGTTGCTCAGGCAGTTATTCGCGCAGGTTGGGTCGACATGGTTGGGCTCGGCAGAATGGTTCTATCCTATTGGAATCTACCGGCGGACACATTACAAACCGGAACCATGCAGCGAAAATCAATCTGTCGCACATTCAGTGATTGCACCACGGCTCCCCGCAATGACTTGGCCTCAGGATGTTATCCGCTTGACCCGTACTACAAACAATCCGCCGAAGCTGGTACGCTCAAAGAACGAAAAAAGAAGTGACCTCAAGAACGCAAGATAATTGTTCCTATTGAAATTAGACTCCGTTGTTTATATTTATCTCGGGACGAATACTGTAACGATGTAATGATGTAACGCGCAGCATGCAAACTCTGACGCAGCGTCTGACTAGTCGCGAGGACTTCGCCGAGGCAATCCAAGCTGTATCCAATCAGCAGGGTGTAAGCATTGACGGAGTCTGGGGTTCCTCCTGCGCGCTCGTCGCCGCTGGCATCTGTAGCAACACCCAACAGCAGACGCCTGTCAATCTAATTGTGTTAGCTCACGACAAAATGATTGATGATTTCCGCGATGACCTGCTGTTATTTAGCGATCGGCGATCAGTTCATTTCCCTGTAGTCAACAGCGGAAAAAATCGCGATTCCTATCACAACGATGATGTCCATGGTGACCGCATTCGAGTGCTCAAAAACTTGATGGCGTTTGCTGATGTGCCATCGACGGAACCACTGTTGGTGGTGACCAGTATTCAAGCGTTGCTACAGCCCGTTCCCGAAAAAGAATCGTTGCGACAAGCAACTCGTACGCTCAAAATTGGACAACGTATCGATATTGACGACCTGCAACAGTGGTTCGTTGAAAATGGATATCATGCTACAAGTGCCATCGAATTGCCTGGTGAATTTTCGCGACATGGTGGTATCCTCGACATTTTCGCCCCCGAATGGGATCAACCAGTACGCGTCGAATTCTGGGATGACGAAATCGAATCCATGAGATTGTTTGATGTCCGCACACAACGCAGCATTGAAGCGCAGACGCAAATTGAACTGACGTCAATCAGAGCGTTTTATCAAGGCCACGATCACCTGGCATCGTACTTACCCAGCGGTAGTTGCGCGACGCTGGTTGAATTAGGCGAGCTTGATCGTCAAGCCAGAGAGTACATTGGCCGAGCGGCTGATTATCAACAATGCCATGGTGTTCATGAAGTCCTCGCAACCCTGACGAACTTTGGGCACCTAGTCGTCAGCGGACTAGCCGAAGGGACACTTGAACATGACATTACTCTTGCTATCGAATCCGTGGAACGATTCCAAGGAGACGTAGACAGTATCAGCTTACAGGTCGAGCAAATTGGCAATGACCATGAACTCGTGATTGTTTGCCCCACAGAAGCTGAAATCCAGCGGATGCAGGAGATATTGCTGGAGACTCGAGCGACAGACCGTGGTCGCATTGCATACCACGTCGGCTATCTAAAACAAGGTTTTCACTGGGTCTCCGAAAAAACGGTAGTGCTCAGTGTTGGTGAACTATTTAAGAGAACTCAACTACGGCGACACAACATCCGGCAAACGGGTCGGCCACTAGATAGCTTCAACGAACTACGTGACGGTGAATTAATCATCCATTTGGCCCATGGCATCGGTCGCTATCGTGGCCTAGAACTGTTGGAAAAAGATGGCTGCCAAGCTGAGCACTTGGTCATCGAATTCCATGGGGGAACTCGAGTCTATGTGCCTGCGGCGCGGATCGATTTAGTCCAAAAATACATCGGTGGCCGTAAAACACGACCAACTCTCGCTCGTATCGGCGGTGCTGCTTGGAAAAGTCAAAAACAAGCCGCTCAAAATGCGGTGCAAGATATGGCTGCCGAATTGTTGGAATTGCAAGCCAATCGCCAGGCTCGCCCAGGTATCCAATTCCACACAGACTCAAATTGGCAACAAGAATTTGATGCGTCGTTTCCCTATGAAGAAACCGCCGATCAGTTATCTGCCATTGAAGATATCAAAGAAGATATGCAAAGCCGGCGAAGTATGGATCGCTTGCTGTGTGGTGACGTTGGATTCGGCAAAACGGAAGTAGCGATGCGAGCTGTTTTCAAAGCGATCGACAGTGGTTACCAAGTGGCCGTGTTAGTACCAACCACGATCTTGGCTGAACAACATTACCACTCGTTCAAAGCCCGCATGGCTCAGTTTCCAATCAAAGTTGCTCGCCTAAGTCGCTTTGCTTCGTCCGCGGAACAACACGCGGTCGTGCGTGGACTACGACGAGGCAGTATTGATGTCGTCATTGGCACGCATCGAGTGGCATCTAAGGATGTGCAATTTGCAAATTTGGGACTAGTCATCATTGATGAAGAGCAACGTTTTGGGGTTGAAATTAAGGAACGATTGAAGAACGTGGTCAACAATGTGGATGTCCTGACGCTGTCGGCAACACCTATTCCAAGAACCTTGCATATGGCAATGGTCGGTGTACGTGACATTTCAAATCTACTGGTCGCGCCAGAAGAACGCGTGTCGATTGAAACACGCGTTGTCCGTTTTAAAGAAGAATTAGTGCACACAGCGATTCAACGTGAATTGGATCGCGATGGTCAAGTGTTCTACGTACATAACCGAATACATGATATTGAATCCGTTAAACGGCGATTGCAGAGAATTGTACCGCAAGCACGCATCGAAATCGGTCACGGTCAAATGAAGGAATCCGATTTAGAGCAAGTCATGGTTGGCTTTGTGAATCATGACTATGACATACTGCTCGCGACAACCATCGTCGAAAGCGGGTTAGATATTCCAAATGCAAACACAATTTTTGTAGATGACGCCAATCGATATGGACTGTCCGATTTACATCAATTGCGTGGTCGCGTAGGCCGCTACAAACACCGCGCCTATTGTTACATGCTCGTCGATCAACATAAACATATTACTCCTGACGCGGCACGTCGGTTACGCGCTATCGAGGAGTACAGCGAGATGGGAGCGGGGTTTGCGATTTCCATGAGAGATTTGGAAATTCGGGGAGCGGGTAATTTATTAGGGCCTCAACAAAGTGGTCACATTGCCACGGTTGGGTATGAATTTTATTGCGGACTGCTCGAAAAAGCCGTACGACAACTTAAAAAATTACCGCCTAAGCTAGCGGTCGATGTTGAATTAGACCTGCCTGTGGACGCTTATCTGCCTCATGATTACGTAACGGATATCCGAGCACGCATTGATTTTTACCGTCGACTATCAAAAATATGTGAATTTGGTGAAATCAGTGAGCTTGAAACCGAATTAAAAGACCGCTTTGGCCGCTTGCCAATGTGTGCCACCCAACTGCTCGAATTGTCCGAAATTCGCTTAGAAGCTGCCCTGTGGCAGATTGCCGCCATCATCAATGACGATGGTTTTCTGCGAATTCGATACACCGATGCAGCGCGTATCAAACAACTCGCTCGCAATTCATCAATCAACCTGCGGATTGCGGATAATCACACCGCCTACGTGACGGTCCCCAAAACCGTTTCGGGAGGTGCGTTAATGATCGAGTTCGTTAAATCACTGTTGCAGTCATAGCTCTGAAAACTCTACAATCCCCCGAGAATTTATTGTGTATCAACCTTTGAGGGATTTAGGTGCGGATGATTGACGGTGTTAAATTAAGACAAGGGTTAATCTGTACCATCGCAGGGCTACTTGGGCTGATCGCCTCCGAGTTATTCGCGCAAACGGTTCCCCAACAGGTTCCTATTTATCCTAAGGGTTATCCAACGGCGCGGCAGCTACCGAATCAACCGAACCCGCGCGTAGCAAATCTTCCGCGCGGCCGTAATCCTCAAACTGCTCAGTACCCTCAACGTCGCCGACAACAACTACCGCAAACACCTAAGTTGTTTAAGCCAACAACCGTATTAGCGACCGTTGGGTCCGAGTACATCATGGCCGGTGATTTATTACCTCAAGTCGAAATGGTGATGTGGAACTTCATTCAAGATATTCCTCCGGCCGAATTAACCAAGTACCGTGACGACATTGCGCGACAAAAAGAAATCCTATTAACGACGCTGTTACAACAAGCGATTGACGCCAAAGTCTTATACGTGGCATTTCGTAAATCTTTAAAACAAGATGAACTGAAAACGTTAGATGAACGAATCGACGCCGTGTCCGCCGCAGCTTTCGACGGTGCCCTTGAAGAAATGCTGCCGCGAGTCAAAGCCGCTGACAAAAAGGAACTCAAACAACTTCGTCAAGAAGATATGCACTTGGCTCAATTGAGCATTTTAATGGTCGCCGACGATGCCGAGACGATGCATGAGCTCGATCAAATCCTCCGCCGCTTTGGATCATCCTACGACATGGAAAAGATGAGGTTCGCCGAAGTCAATTTCGGCCGCCAATTGATCGTACAAAACGTGAACTTACAAGAAGAAATCACCCATCGGCAAATGCTGGATTATTACAACGAAAACATAGCCGATTATCAATTCAATACCAAAGCTCGCTGGCAACAACTTTCCGCTTTATACAAGAACCACCCGCAACAAGAAACCTATCAACTTGTTTGTGAAATGGGAAACCGAGTTTTAAATGGGGCTCCGTTTGATGAAGTTGCCAAGCAATTGTCAGAAGATCTAAAAGCAAAGAGTGGTGGCAACTATGACTGGGTCGAACCAGGCAACCTCGTTAGCAAACCATTAGACCAAGCGATCTTTAACCTGCCGGTGAATCGCATGAGTCCTGTCATCACCGACGACAAAGGTGTGCATATCATTCGAGTCGTTGAGCGAACCGTCGCCGGCAAACAAGCATTTGGCGAAGTCCAAAACGACATTAAGGACCAACTGCGGATTATCCGCCGCAACGAAGCTGTGCAAAAATACATTGCACAAGTCAAACTGCAAATTCCTGTCTGGAACAGCCTCGCCCAGTAGGGAAGTCTCGTGCCGGCCCGTTAATACAAACAGGCCTACGGTGGACTCCGCCCCTACTTTAATATCACCACCATGCTGGTATACTAGACGCCATAAAGATTACAGAAATACTACATAGTAGGCTTCCAAAGAAGTATTATTTTACAGGCGGAATGAATGTCGGATACAGCGAAATTGACGTTAGGCGAACAGGAACTTGAGCTACCAATCATTGTCGGTTCCGAACAAGAACGTGGACTCGATATTAGTAAACTTCGAGCAACGACTGGTGCAATCACACTGGACGAAGGATTTGTAAACACAGGCTCTACTCAAAGCGGAATTACATTCCTTAATGGCGAGCAGGGAATCTTACGTTACTGTGGTTATGCCATCGAAGACATCGCTGAAAAATGCGATTTCATCGATACCTGCTATCTATTGCTAAACGGCGAATTGCCCGACGAACAACAACGCGAATCCTTCCGCAGCGGGATTATCGCCGAAATGGCTATCCCCAGCGGCGTTCAGGATTTAATACGCAGTTTCCCCACGTCTGCCCATCCAATGGCAATTGTTTCAGCCGCAATTCAAGCACTTTCTACCCATCGTGCCGATCAAATGGATCCACTCGATGCTAAGCAAGTCGCCAGCGCTACCCAAGGCCTTATCGCGGCGCTACCCACGATCGCCGCCTACAGCCATCGCCATACTGCCGGGCAACCCTTCATCGCTCCTAATCCAGAATTGGGTTACGTGGAAAACTTCCTAACGATGATGTTCGCCGACGAAAATGGTGAATATGAAATCGATCAAGATTTCGTCGACGCAATGAATCTACTATTAATCGTTCATGCTGATCACGAACAAAACTGTAGCACCTCGACCGTCCGCATGATCGGTTCTGCAAATTCAAATCTTTATGCGTCGATCGTCGGTGGCATCTGTGCTCTGTGGGGACCACTGCACGGCGGGGCTAATGAAGCCTGCGTCAAAATGTTGAAAATGATTGGCGACGACAATAATGACGTCGCCAAGTATGTCGCGAAAGCACAAAACAAAGATGACAACTTCCGCTTAATGGGCTTTGGACACCGCGTCTATAAAAACTACGACCCCCGTGCCAAGATCATTAAAAAAGCATGTGATGTGCTACTGGAAAAACTAGACCTTGATGATCCGCTCTTCGAAATTGCACAGTCACTTGAAAAGGTTGCCTTAGAAGACGCTTATTTCGTAGATCGCAAGCTATATCCGAACGTCGATTTTTATTCGGGTGTGATTTATCGAGCAATTGGTATTCCTGTTGAAATGTTCACCGTCTTGTTTTCGCTGGGACGCCTACCAGGGTGGCTCGCACACTGGCAAGAAATGCACGCTTCACCAGGCAAACGCATCTGTCGTCCGCGACAAGTTTACACTGGCCCGACAGCCCGCAAAATTCAATAATACAGCGTTTATTTGCAGGTACATTAACCTGCAAATGACTAGTTGCCAGCTGCTGCTCACAATCGCTACAACCGGTTTATCTGCTTAATTGACAGGTTCGTAGCTTTCCCAACCTCTCTCGCCGTAGCCCTTTGTACGCGCCGATAACAGAAGTACGGATATTCTCCGACGAATACTTTTTTGTTAGCCGCGTGCACGGAAGCCTACGGATGATTTTTTGCTTTAAAATTAGACGATTCCCATCGATCATAGCGACAATCATCGGTTTACTGTTCGCTGGTCAGGCGCTGCCCGCTGAGCCGACTGGCCGCCTAGTCCAGAATCGCCAACCTGTTATCAGCAGCGTCTGTTTACAAGACGCTGGGGATCTCATGGCGACCGCCGGCGATGATCACATCGTACGTATCTGGAATTTAAAAACTGGAACGCAGGTGCATCAGCTACACGGACACAACGGCTGGGTACGCACAGCCAAATTCATCGGTAATTCAAATATTCTGGCAACCGCCGGCGATGATGGTCAAGTCATTCGCTGGGACTGTGTCAGTGGGCGACAACTAGACGTGCTACTTACAGTTGATCATGCCATTTGGCGTATCGCTATAAACCCTCAAGCAACCCACTTAGCAATCGGTGGATTCAATTCAACGGTGACCGTCGTTGATTTAGCAGATAAACAAATCACTCAGCAACACCAGCATCCCACTTCGGATATCCGCGGCCTAGCGTATTCCACCACTGGCGACCGGCTTGCCTGTGGTGGGCGCGACGGAATGATTCGCATCTGGTCTACAACAACCGGCGAACTGCTTGCTACCGTTGCCGCTCATCAACGAAGAATTCGAGACCTCAGCTTTATCAAATCCGATTCATATCTCGTCAGTATCAGTGATGATCGCACCCTCCGCGTAAGCCCACTTACCGTCGATCCAACTAACAAGAATCCGGGATATTCCATCGTACTGGAAAAACAACTGCCGTTTGCATTGACCGTGTGCGGAGGTGCTCAAGTTGCCATTGGTAGCAGTGATAACCAAATTCACCTCTGGGATATCGACGCCAAACAACAAACACACGTTTTTCAGGGCCACTCAGGCAGCGTCATTACGCTTGCCTTTTCGCCCGCAAACGACGGGCGCACGGGACTACTCGTTTCCGGTAGTTTTGATACATCCATTCGCACGTGGCAAATAAAGACTAAAGCAGAAGAAGTAATTCGAGTCAGTAAACAATCCACCGCTAATCGCAAATAGCTCAGCCATTTTCTCTCTTTCGTAAAACACCTCCATGAAACGGTTATTCACAAAATTCGCACGACGGCCTAAGCAGTACGTCGGACAGAATCAACGCCGCGACACTGTCCGCTTGAGTAAATTCGAATTACTCGAACAGCGCTGTTTGCTGGCCGCAGATCTTATAAATCTAGGGGTGGTCTACCAAGAAACTGACCTTGGGTCCGATCAAATCGGTGACACATTCGAAGTAACGTTCAATGGCGGTGCCCAGAGTTCCGAATTAACTCGGCTAATCATCAACAGTGACCATGACCAACTCGGGTTTGACTCAGCCGACGTCATTTTTGATACGCTCGCGGGAGGACTAGGAGCCGATCAAGCAATTCCACTGTCAGTGAAACAGTGGACCGTGCAAAATCCACTGGCCACCCTGACAACACAAGTCAGCGATGGCGGGAGCTCGATAATTGTCAACTTACAAGGATTCCAAGCCGGAGATCGCCTGATATTGGAAGTAGATGTTGACGAAGTCGAATTCCTGAACCCGCACGAAACAGACCTCACTACTATCAACTCAGGTATTGACCCGATCACGTCGGGCGTCGAATTCCAAGGTGTACGATTATCTGCTGAATTCTCCGCGCCTGGCTATAAAGATGCCGGCGGAATGACGCTATTTTGGAATGCCTATGATCCCGCTCATACCACAAGCGGCCTCGACATTCCTGCCGACAACGCCGCGGGGGCTCGGGATCGCACCGCGGGCGCTTTCATCTCAGTACAACAACAGCAATCGCCTTCGTCAATCAGCGGTTCTGTTTTCATGGATACCAATAATAACCAACAACGTAACGTAGAGGATTACCCACTTAGCAATGTTCAAATCGAATTATGGAAAAATGAAGCCGATCGTTATATCCCCACAGGGCAAGTCCAAAACACTGACGAATCTGGTGCGTATGGTTTTAGCGGCCTCGAACCCGGAACCTACGAAATCCGCGAACAACAACCGCTCGGACTGATCAACAGCACTGCCCTGCTCGGTCAACTCAATGGACAACCTAGCGGTGTCATCCTAGATCTCGATACCATTTCACAAATCGTAGTGACGCAAGGTGGCCAAAACATCACAGAAGTAGATTTCGCTGAAACAGCCTATGCAAGCCTCGCCGGTACCGTCTTCACGACATTCAACGGTCAAGATGTACCAACTGCCGACGTCGCCGTAGAACTCCAGTGTTCAACAAGTCAATCAGACGAAATTCAATTAACCGACGTAAACGGTAATTACTTTTTTAGTACAGTGCTACCTGGAATGTGCTCCGTCATCGAATCCACTCCCACTGGCCTATTCGACGGACCGGAAAAAGTTGGCAACATTGATGGGCACACCGTTGGTGCCACCGATGGCCTCGATTCCATCCACTCGATCTTACTCCGCAGTGGCGACCAAGCCGTAGATTACAATTTCTACGAATATACGCCGGCACAGATATCTGGAATTGTCTTCCAAGACGGAGAGACAATCGTAGTTCCGAGTGATTTACAAGTCGCCGACGTTGTGGCACCTGCTGGGGAGATTTCTATCGACGATCGACGACTGCATGACGTCGAAATAACCTTAACGAATCTCACAACTGGTAATACGGCACGAGCGCTAACTAACGCTCAGGGTGAATTCTCTTTTGCCGGGCTCGCACAAGGCACTTACAAACTCAATGAAAATCAGCCAATGGGTTTTCATGATGGAATAGACCATGCCGGTACAGCAGGCGGGACGGTTGCTGCGGAACATGACCAGATAACCAATATTGAATTAGCGTTTGGACAAATCGCGACAGATTATTTCTTCAGCGAGTATCGGGTCCGAATAGTTGCCCCAGTCGAAACCGTAGAGCCTGCGGATAACGAGCCTCCGCGATTACCACCCCCCGTTATCGAAATACCCAACCCACCGTCAAATCCGGTGATTCAAACCAACGGGTTCGATGCGGATCCGCCCATCAACGGTCAACTTGATACGACAAGTAATCGCAATATAGATATCCCAGTATTCGGATCAGGTCACACGCTAAATTCAATACTGAACGCTTGGCACCTTAGTGTCGTTGACGGCGGTATGCCACGAGGTGATATTCTGCCGCTGTCGGTCATGACACCCGTGACATTTACTCGCGATACTATCTGGGACCCGGCTCTCGCGAACACCGGAGCATGGCAGGCAAAAACGCTGACCGGCACAATAATCGATGTTACCCATTTAAATCTTGGAGTCGCTGAAGCCGTTGCGATTGCCGCTGACTTTAACGGTGATGGAGTTGCTGAGATTGCCATGTACAGCGACGGCTATTGGTTCATTGATATCAATGGGAATGGCCGCTGGGATGACGACGATCTGTGGGCGGAGATGGGTTCGAATGACGATATTCCAGTCGTTGGAGACTGGGACGGCGATGGGAAAGACGATATTGGCGTCTATGGATTGCAATGGCCTGGTGATAATAAGACCTTGGCACAAGATCCCGGACTACCCGATTTAGCAAACCGAGAAGTGACTAAGCCAAAAAATGTCCCACCAACTCGACAATTAGGAGCATCTCGCAGCCGCCTTATGCAAACGACTGCCCGCGGTGATGTGCGCGCGGATGTTGTCGACCATGTGTTCCAGTATGGACGCGGACAAGAAGTCGCTGTGACCGGCGATTTCAATGGCGATGGCGTTGATAACATCGGTACTTATCAGGATGGTCACTGGAAATTAGACACCAATGGCGATGGCCGCATATCTGCTGGTGACCAAGTGGTTGAGTTTGGCCAAGCGGGCGACATTCCCGTGGTCGGCGATTTCAATGGCGATGGCGTTGACCAGATCGGAGTCTTCCGTGACGGCAAATGGCACCTCGATACCAACGGCGACCTACAGCAGGATCATCTCGACCAAGTGTTCCAATTTGGCACAGACGGCGACCAACCAATCGTTGGTGATTTCGACGGCGACGGCATCGACGACATTGCTGTTTACCAGGTCAAAAAAGCCGGCTAAGCAATTTTCAACCACAAGGGCTTTCCTTCTAATCCCTACGAGTTCTTCAACTCATCAGCCTCGGCTTGGAATGCGACAATTTCCGCTTCGAGACGCGCAACTTCACCTGGTTCGTCATCCTGTTGCTTCGCACCGGAAAGTTGCATTTTCAGATTCTGCACTTTCTTGCGTACCACTTCCAACCGCTTCTTGGCTTTCTTGTCCATCCGCTTCTCCCAATTGTCTGTTTACTTATTCCGTGCTATTTATCGTTTCAGCTTGCGTGTTAACCGTTTCGTTGGGCTGCCCTTGAGTTGCAGGTTCTCGAGGAGCCATCCTCATGCCACCTGCAAGCAGCACCACGACAATCGCTGCATACATATTAATTTTCCCCCAGAATGCTTCCTTCTCTTGAAATTTCTGAGCCGCGTCGCTCTTCCCTGCCAACAGGGAACTAATATAAAAAATCGAAAACGCTAAGATCACTTTCACCCCGAACAAACCATGATACATTCCAACTGGCTTATCATCCCCACCAAAGATAACCATCGTATTATACAAACCGCTCAGCAGCAAAAACAATGCACAGCCCATAATTACTTTAGACCACTTCCGTTTGACTTGCTGCTTGACGACGTTTTCTGGGTCGTTTCCAGCTAGTGCCGGGCACAGTACGAGCTGCGTAAAGATCGCTCCACCAACCATCACGACCGCAGGAAGGATGTGCATCCAGCGGGAAATTAACGGGATTATATGGTCCATTTTTTTACTCCAATGAGTCTGAAAGTTGCTGAAATACTGTTTGTGCTAAGATCGCTGCGGCGGGCTTCGTCGTCGTTTCACCCATAAGTTGTGCATCACGCACGGCTGTCAATACTTTAGAGAATAGAGGGCCGGGCTGCAGCCCCATTTCTTGTAAATCTTTTCCGTCGAGTAGCGGAGCAGGGTTTAATTGCCCACGAGGTAAATCCAACTTATGCTGACAGAATTCGATACCTGCTGTAGATTGTTGATAATGCTTGGACCAGACCGTCGCGATAGCAAGAGTTCTCGCGGCATTGGGGTCAATCAACAGCCGTTGGATTTTAGGCCATGGTATAGAATCGGCGTTAATAAACTGTTGCACATGTTCAACCATCCAGCAAACCGTGACAATGTCGTCATTGGACATCTTCATTTGTTTCAGACTAGATCGTACATCAAGCAAAATTGCGTCCGCTGCAAGTGTTTTAAAGAGAAGTGCTAGCGTCGAACGGAAATCGTTAGCAGGCATGGCTGCAGTGATTGCTAACAGCGATTGCCAATTCGCAGCTTGACTTGATTCCGGCAATGTAAGGCCGGGCACAGCATACGCTAAGACACCGGTGTCTAGCATTAGCTCGAGGCCACGTTGGTAATTATTCGACTCCAGAATCTTCTTCAGCTCGATGAGAATCCGTTCTCGTGAAACTTGTTGCAGGTTTTCGGCAAACTGCTTCACCGCAGCTAAAGTTTCTGTGTGGATGGTGAATTGGAGCGTTGTGGCAAAGCGGATGGCACGTAAGATTCGCAGCTTATCTTCATGAAATCGTTCTGCCGGAATTCCTATCGCTCGTATGACTTTGGCAACAATATCCGCTCGGCCGTTCACAAAATCGATGACCTGTTCATCAATAGGGTCATAAAACATTCCATTAATGGTGAAGTCACGTCGTAGTGCATCTTTCTCAGCATTACAGAAACTGACACCATCGGGATGGCGACCGTCACTGTACGCAGCATCTTCGCGAAATGTGGCAATGTCGATATTGCCTGTCGCTTTGGTCCCAATTAATGTAATAACGCCAAAAGAAGCGCCGATCGCTAGCGTTTTCCTTTTAGTAAAGACCTCCTGAATCTGATCTGGCAGAGCATTGGTCGCGATATCGTAATCATGGGGATCTTGCGGTGGCCGTATTTCCTGATCGCGAACACATCCACCAGCAAAGTATGCAATAAACCCCGTTTTGCGAAGTTTCCGCACGGTTTTCACCGCAAACAAACGGGCTTTTTCAGCAACGATGGGAGATGATTCGAACATAGACTAGAGCATAGCATTTACACCAGAATTTGGAACCGCGAATAGCCTCGCTTCGATGGTTAACCGTATCGCGGTAGGCTATCGTCGATATTGCTACTCCAGGCATCAATACCACCGGCCATGCTTTGGCATTGCTGGAAGCCTTGGCCCAATAACCACTGTGTCACTTGTAAACTCCGCATTCCATGATGGCAATACACGACGACATGATCCTCTGCATGCGGCAGTAACTCAGCCACTCGCGCTTGCATCTCACTCATCGGCAGCAAGCGTGCTCCGTCAATCTTGACCAGATCCCATTCGCCTTGCTCACGGCAATCCAGCAGCACAAAATCTGCTTGCTCATCTAACAAGCACTTTACCTCAGATGCAGATATCTCTAACGGCAAGTCATCATTTGTCATCTATTAAAACCTAATCGTAGTCTGAGTGGAGGCGGAGCTGTCATCGGGCAAGTTCTCCATATTGTTCCAAACAACGCTCAAAGTGCAATACCAACAACCACTGATAAACGTCCCTTTCCCGTGTACACATAATCTAAGTGCATATCATAACTTGCCTAAACACTATTATGCTACCATTATGTCAGGTGCTATTTCGCGTAAGATTAGGATCAAATAATTGACATTTCCAGACATTATATTCAACGGCACATTACGCCCAACCCAGCAGGAAGTGGTTTCAGTCGTCAAGCAACAATTGACCGACGATCAGCGGGAGTTCTACGTTGTCGCTCCGCCTGGGTCCGGCAAAACCGTAACAGGCCTCTATTTATGGGCTCATGTTTTCAAATGCCCAGCTCTAGTTCTATCACCAAATTCAGCCATCCAATCACAATGGCTTGCTCGTACGGACCTTTTCAAAGAAGGTGACTCGGATGTTAACCCTAGTCTTCTGAGCTCCAATCCTAAGAATCCGTCGTTATTGACTTCTTTGACATATCAAAGTGTCACGCTGCCGAGTCGTAATTCATCTGATTTTGAAACAATAGCGTTGCAAAGCTGGGTGGACCATTTGATAGAAAAAGAAGCAGCTCGGAATCCAGATGAAGCAATGACTTGGATCACTAATTTACGAGAACAAAACCTCGAATATTTCCAAACGCGTTTTAACACATACCTCAAAAAAATCCGCGATGCACATGCCGATCTTTCCGGGGGTCTCGACACGCTGCATGGCAGTTCCATCGCCAACCTTCGTGCACTCAAAAAACAAGGTGTGCAGTTAATCATCCTTGACGAGTGCCATCATCTATTGGGCCACTGGGGACGCGTATTACAGGGCATCCACGAGTTTCTTGATGCGCCTTATATCATCGGGCTGACAGCAACTCCACCAGACGAATCCGATCATGATCCCAAGAGTTGGGAGCGTTACCAAAATTTCATGGGCGAGATAGATTTTGAGGTACCGATCCCTGCGGTCGTCAAAGAAGGCTACCTAGCGCCGTATCAAGATCTATGTTACTTCACACGTCCCACTGACGATGAATTAAGTTACGTTTCCAATACGAATCAAGCATTGCTTGACTTACTTGAGATCGTTTCGCAGGGGGATTTCGAAACCCAACGGATGTCTTTGCCAGATTTCATCTATGACACACTCGACAAACGGATGTTGATGCACGGGCCCGCGAAAAGTTGGAGCGAATACGAAGAGCGCGCATCAAATATTTCTTGGGTGGGAAGAGCCTACTTGCGCAGTGTCGGCAGAGAGCTTCCCGCAGGAGTTCCACCGTTGACCCAAGACCAATTCGACGTCGAGGACTTGCTTGAGTATGTGACACCTTGTTTAGAGCGATATGTCAGGCTTTATTTAATGATGCAAGACAACCCTAAGCTGCATGCGTTAGCAAGAGAAATCAAATCCAAGTTGCGCATGCTCGGTATGCAAATCACCGAAACAGGATCTCAGAAATGTGCCTCGCCGATTAGTCGCATATTGGCATATTCAAAAGCCAAATGTCTTGCGCTACAGCCAATTTTATCAGCAGAAATAAATGTCTTGGGTGAATCCATCCGTGCCGTTATCGTCTGTGATTATGAAAAAACTTCTGCCGTTTCAGAAAACATCAGCCATTTACTTGACGATGAAGCAGGCGGAGCAATGGCAGCATTTAAACAACTACTCAAAGATGAACAAACCGATCAATTGGACCCCATCTTGGTAACGGGGTCGACTGTACTGGTCGATAATGATTTGCGCGATGTATTTGATGCAGCCGCAAAACAATGGGTGAACAATTCTCAGTACAAAGTAACTTGGGAATGGTTGGACGTTGACGAATTCTATCTAATGCGCGGCAAGGGATCTGATTGGTCGCCCCGATTATATGTAGAAATGATTACGGAGTTGTTTCAACAAGGAATTACACGCTGTTTAGTGGGTACTCGTGGATTATTAGGAGAAGGCTGGGATGCCAGCAAAATCAATGTATTAATTGATCTTACCTGCGCGGCCACCCATACTGCCGTCAATCAACTGCGTGGTCGATCGATGAGGTTGGACAAAGATGTCCCTCAAAAAATCGCGAACAACTGGGATGTCGTCTGTTTAGCTCCAGAGTTTTTAAAGGGATTGGATGACTATAAGAGGTTTAGAAAAAAACACGGGAGAATCTATGGGGTAACTGATGATGGTGTCATTGAGAAAGGGGTTGGACATGTTCATGCAGCGCTAACAGAAATCAAGCCCGAAGGCGTCGAAGGTTCCGCAGCGATTTTAAATCAAGATATGCTATCACGAGTTCCTAAACGTGCAGCTGCCCGTGAATTATGGAAAATTGGTAAACCCTTTTTAGGAAAAAGCCAAACGTCGGTGGAAACAAAGATTGATATCAAGCCGCCAGCAATGAAAGGCCGAGGATTTCCACCATTCAGGTATGCGGAAACGCCCTGGGATGAGGCAAGTTTAACGTATGCCGTCAGTCGTGCTGTGCTGCGTGCTTTAGTTGAAACGAACGTAATTAGAACAATACGCGTCGAGGACACTGAAGAGCATCTCACAGTCAATGCTCGCAATGGTGGGTATGTCCGGGTGTTCATGAACAATGCCGACGCCAAAACAAACCGCATTTTTTCCAAGGCAATCTCCGAGGTCTTTGGCCCGATTAAGGATGCCAGATATTTGATCGAACGGCAAGCGGCTGTTGGCGATATTTCGATGCAAACGAAACGTCCCAAATGGGCTCATTATCTACCGAACTTTATTGGTAAGTATTTTGATTATGAGGAATTAGTAAAAGACCTCGAAGTTCAATTAGTCATGGTTCATTGTGTCCCAACTGAATTGGCACGCAACAAAGACCGAGTGTTTATTTTTCTGAAGCACTGGAAAGAATTAGTGGGCCCGGCGGAAGTGCATTTTTTACAACGTGAAGAAAGCCGAGATTTCTTGCAATCGGCACGCCAGCAAGGATTAGTTCCTAAAGAAAAAATCCACCACAAGCAAATTTTCACGTAATCTATGCTACTGAAAATCAACTTGTAGGGGCCAACCAAGGAAGGATTGCCTTTCCTCGTTTTGTGTTATTGCTTGCTATTAAGATACTTCGCAAAATCCACATCACTTAACGAGAGCGAAAAATGTCACTCGTGAGAACTTCGGTAACGGCTGTTCTCAGTCCATAATCCTTTGCTTTGACGCGTGCCAGTATGTCATCAATTTCATATTGATCCAAGCGTTCCATGTTACGCCCTGTTGAGTAGGCGAGCAGCGACTCGATTAAACTCCGTGCGAATACATCTCCCCGAGTCTCTGTAAGCACGCGTTTGAATTCCGCGAAATTTGCAAAGGACTCGCCGGTGGTCAATTGACCTGAGGGGTCAATGGGCGAACTTGGTTGTCCGTTGGAAGCGGAATACTTAGATCGCCAACGTCCGATGGGATCAAAGTTCTCAAGTGGAAATCCCAACGGATCAATGTTGCGATGGCAAATGTTACATGCCTCGTCTTCCCGATGAATGGAGAGCTTTTCGCGGATCGTGGTCGCTCCACTGACATCTGCATCGATGGATGGGACTTCGTCCGGTGGTGGGGGCGATGGTGTCCCCAAGATATTCTCGAGGATCCACGCACCACGTGTCACCGGTGAAGTATCGACGCCATTGGCACTGACCGTCAGAACACTCGCCATGCCCAACAATCCGCCACGCCGTTGGTTCTCGGTCAGTTCGACCTTCTGGAATCCGTCGGACTGACGCAGGGTCTCCCGGTTCGGTAACTGGTACAGTTTGGCAAGCTGTTTATCAACGAATGTGTAATCAGCATTCAGAAAATCCATGATGGAGCCATTCTGCTCAAGCAAGTTCTGGAAGAAAAGTTGCGTTTCTCGCTTCATGGAGCGGGGCAGGTTTTCCGCATAAAACTCATTCGCCGTTTTCCGAGGTGGCGGTTGGTCCCCGAGGTCTCGCAGATTGAGCCAACTGTCGAGGAAACCGCTCACGAAAGCAATCGATCTTGGGTCATTCACTAAACGCTCGATTTGGGTGGTCAGTTGCGGTTTGGTTTGCAGCAGCTTCTTGTTTGCAAGCTCGTGGAGTTGCTGATCGGGTGGCGCGGCCCACAGCGTGTAAGAGAGCCGCGTCGCCAGATCATGTGGCTGCAAGGTAGCGTCTGCATCTTTTGTGATCTCACTAAAATACAAAAACGAAGGCGAGCAGAGAATCATCTTGACGGTCGCCAAAGCTGCATCTCTGGCGGTCATGTCCTTGGCGAGCAATCCATTGTAAAACCGCTCGATGCGTTGTCGATCAGAGTCGGTTAGCGGTCTACGAAAAGCTTTGCGAGCAAATTCGGCGAGCTGTGGCAGGGCCTTGTCGGCTTGGAAACCAGAGTCACCAAAGACGGCGATCTCTTCTTTCGAGCCACCTGGCTCAGGAATCGGTCCGCGAATCTTGATTTCCCCAATTCGTATATGCGGCAGCGCTCCTTCACGAAGGAGCGTCGCGCGGCTGACACCGCCTGTGGGATTTTTGAATTCGTCTTTGTAACGCTGGTTCGTCGCGATTACCGATGCACGAGACTCATAAGGTCCGTTCGGAAAAATGAATCGAGGCGTTTGGCCGGCCTCAAGCCAAACGCGAAAAGTAAGCCATTCGGGTCCATCGTCAGGCACGATCGCCTTCCCAAGCAACGGTTCAACCGACTGGGGGTAATGGATGTGGCCCTTGGTTACGTCACCGGGCACGACACCAATTTGGAATGGTTCTGAAAAATCAATCCGAAATATTTTGGGGTCGTAGTGTGTATCTCGGTGTAACGCCTGGGCATTCACTTCGATATCGTAAAGACCAGAAACTGGTACGCCTACAAGGAAATCCTCAATGTGACCATAGCCGCCCTGGCGAGTGTCGGTGTTGGGTTGTTCATAAAGACAAAGAAAGTTGTAGTTAAAAACACTCTTGTGGGAACCAGACAGTTCCTCGTATTGCCGGAAATTGTTTGTGAAGTGCCACTGTTTTTCCTCGGTCGGAGGTTTGCCAAGGCGAAGATCAACCATGCGGGATGCCGCCTGAAAATATTCGTCGAGCAGAAATCCAGACGTCACGAGTGTTTCGCCGATGGTGTCAATGTGATTACTCGTTCCATCTTTGGGGAAATCCGCGGTCAGCCCGAGAGTATCGACGCGACGATTAAACAAGACGGCCAGCGTATTTTCATATTCCCTATTCGAAAGTCGGCGAATGACCGTGCGGCCGCCCGTAGAATTAAACCTTCCCCGTGCTGCGGCAATTGCTTCGCGCAAATCCGTTATCAGTTTCACCCGCTGTTGGTCATCCGGCTGCGATGCGGCTGCTGGTGGCATCGATTTCAGAGTTAATTGATCAATGATTTCATCAGCCGTGATAAGCTGCGCAACCGTCTTGATGGGAAGCTTGAATTGGCTAAAGCTACGTTCACCTTCCTGGACCTCAGTACCATGGCAATCTGCGCAAAAGGTTCGGGTGAATTTACCTACATCTGTCTTCTTCTTATCGCGTTCTGTTGCCACGGCGTTATCCGTATGCAGAGACCCGCTGGAGATAACCACAACAAGAAGCAATGAGTATCTGAGAACCTGTGACGCACTCATAGCATTCATGATCAAGAGAAGGCACCGGTGCTGGTACCGAAGGATTCTGTTTGAACGCCACTGCGTTGTGCGATGTCTACAAATAGATTACATAGCGGGATTTTCTGGGTCCCCTTAGTTGGGACTTTCTTGAATTCGCCGGAATCATAACCTCCACCGGCAAGAACAATAGGCAAATCACTGTTCGTGTGTGAGCTTCCGTTGCCCATACCGCTTCCGAAAAGTACCGCAGTAGAGTCGAGCAGCGACCCGTGCTCTGTTTGCATTCCCGACAGTCGGGTCAAAAATTTGGAAAACTGTTCAAGCTGATAAGTTTCCAAGGTGATCAAATTTGCGACCACCTCCTTGTCGTTACCGTGGTGGGACATGCTGTGGTAAGACCTCTCGATGCCCAAGTTTTGTGGCAGAAAGCTTCCACCGATTTCCAACGTTGCGACGCGAGTAGAATCAGTTTGCAGGGCTAGTGCAATCAACTCATAAAGCATCGGCAGGTCATCAACCGTATTGGTGTTCGCCGGTTTTTCAAAGGGAGCATCAGGTTTGGGGTACTTCGTCCAACGCTTACGTATCTCGATCTTCTTCTCGACGTCACGGATCGAACTGAAATACTCATCGAGTTTGTTCCGGTCTTCTCGGTTAATACGTTGGGAAAGATCCCCTGCTTCTTCAAGAACGGAGTCCAAAATCGATGCTTGTAGTTGTGTTTCCCGTACCCTGCGGGCACGTTGCGCGGTCGTATCACTTTTGAA
>LWDU01040011.1_pt1 | contig 25866 bp, 22 predicted proteins | sample 727161 | NCBI WGS metagenome assembly LWDU01 (sample SAMN04566230, study PRJNA314399) | hydrothermal vent metagenome | isolation source: deep sea hydrothermal plume seawater | place: Mexico: Gulf of California, Guaymas Basin | collected 2004-07-11
TCGTAAATCGCGGTGTAGGTCGGCCCGCTGTGAGCAATCTCCTTACGCTCGCCGCCAATGCTGACGGCGAAATCCTCACCTTCAACCCGTGCAACCGAGTTGACCCCCGGAACCGTCAGTAGATTGGGGATGTGCTCCTCGTTATAGACTTCGTGGAACAGCGCGAGCTTGTCTGCTTCGACATCCATTGAAACAAAAAGTAGGTATTTTGACGCAATCGGCATGGTTTCCTTTCGGTTGGGGTTCATTGTGACACTTAAATTTGTACCGGAATTTGCGCGATTGTTAAAGCTTTTCGGCAAAACGTCCGAAGTGCCCTCCCGGAACTGCAGGGTTCTGTTGCTTTCGTTGACTTGACTGACACTAACGTAGTGAGAGTAAAAATCGAGGACGCTTACAGGTGCATTAAGGAGGATTACCTCCAGAGAATTTCATTTAATTCTATGCCATTACCATCATTAAAACTAACTGCCGCTGTGTATTCACTGCTTTCTCAAAATCCATGACCACCAATCTTCTTGCGGCTGTGCAGCATCTCCCATCAGGATTTCAATCTTATTGATGTAACCCAATGTCTCTTGGTGGCGCCACCTTGTCACATCCGGGGCTATTTTTTTAATACTTTCCCAATCCCTGCCATCAAACCCTTTTTTTCTGCTCAATCTTTGCGCTCTTAAGATTGTTCGGAATCCGGCATTGTAACTTCCAAACATGAAGCGCATGCGATCAAGAAAAGTACGATCTTCCTGCCATTTTGAAAAGATGGAGGAATCATAATAAACCCCTGCAGCAATATTCCACCTTGGCTCCATCACATTGCTGAGTTCAGGATTCTTTTTCTTCAATTCTGCAAAGGTACGCGGCATCAACTGCATGACACCTTTTGCGTTTGTCCAGCTTCGAGCATTTTTTTGAAGTCCAGACTCTGCAATGCCTTGTGCTTTGAACCAGTGCCAATCAAAAGCAGGCCCGAAAAAACGTTTAGAATACTTACGAAAATAAGAATCATATTTTCGAGTCCAATGACGATCGGTGACTTCTGGCATTTCTTCAGCTAACAGTGGAAGATGAAAGCTGAAAAGAACTACCAATATAATAGCCTTCCTCAACATCAATTTAATCCTAAACCAATCACCAGTCCGATTGCCACGCCAATGCCAATGAAAATACTACCAACAACATGCCCCACCGCGAGATTACCCTTGCTTAGTTCCTCGCCAGTGTCAAATGGGGTCAAGTGATCCAGCCACTTGTAACCAAAATACATAAAGAGCAGCGTGATCAGCCCGCCTCCAATGGCATAGCTGAAATTCATTAAAATTATAATTGGTTGCATCTCTCCTCCTTTATTGTTTATAGCAAGATGGTAGTGCGCATTATTAAATGACACGATATCCTCCAAAGGTGAAACCGTAACCTTTCAAAGGAGATTACCGATGATCCGGACCAGCCAAGTCCATCACTGCCGCGACTGCGGGACCTCAGCCGCACCTTCGGCATGGTTTCCTTTCCGTTGGAGCTCATTGTAACACTTAAATTTGTACCGGAATTTGCGCGATTGTGAAAGCTTTTCGACAAAGCAGCCGAAGTGCCCTCCCGGAACTGTAGGGTTCTGCTGCCTTCGTTGACTGGCCAAAAACCCTGATGCGTGTGAAGCCTGCTCGACTCCCAACTTGATTGTGCTTCCGGACCCACTACAATTTTATGGATTGCAACAGACCAGTGCAGATTTAGGGCGGCATGTGTCCTGCTGTTCTTTTTTTGCGCAGTCGCCTTGTCCTCACGAAGGAATACCATGAATGTTGAACAGGTGCTGTCCCACTCACCGCGAGTTCTCACTCAAGCCCAGCGGGAAGCCTACTTTGAACAGGGCTACCTATGTGTGGAAGGGCTCATTCCGGAAGCTCAACTGCAACACTTACGCGCAACCACACAGGCATTCATTGAGCGCAGTCGTGAGGAATCCGTGCCTGGAGACACCTTCGATTTAGCTCCAATTCACTCCAGTGACGCTCCCAAAATACGCCGCATCAAGCGTCCTGACGAACAGCACGATGCGTACTGGCAATTTGCTCAGGGAACGATTGCAGATGCGGCGGCAGACTTGGTCGGTCCGGACGTGGTGTTTCACCACTCCAAGCTCAACTTCAAGTGGAACGACGGCAGCGACGAGGTGCAGTGGCATCAGGACATCCAGTTCTATCCCCACACCAATTACAGTTCCCTAACCATCGGAGTGTTTCTGGAAGACACGGGCTTGGACGATGGCGCGGTGGCCGCATTGCCCAAAAGCCACGAGGGGCCGCTCTACGACCTCTACAATGACGACGGTGGATGGGTGGGACATCTCAAGCCTGCCGACATTGACAAGCTTGATGTCGATTCTGCGCGATACCTGACGGGTCCAGCGGGAACCCTCACGATTCACAACTGCCGCACCGTTCACTCTTCCTTGCCAAGCAAATCCACAGCGCTGCGTCCGTTGTTGCTCAACGTATTCAACGCGGCAGACGCGAAGCCTTACACACCGCATCCCGACCCCTCCTCGCATAACGGAGAACTGATCCGGGGACACCCCGCTCGTTGGATTGACCATGATCCGCGCCCTTGCCTGCTGCCTCCAGATTGGTCTGGTGGCTACACCTCCATCTTCGCCGCCCAAGCTGAAGAAGACGGGATCCCCGCTTCTTGATCTCTCGCCGCATTCTGCGACTCAACGATCCAAATTTTCCATTTGCTCCGCGCAAAAGCCCAGTCTTCTACGGTTGGGTGGTGGTCTTTGCTTGCACCATCGGGATGCTCGCCAGCCTTCCGGGGCAGACGATGGGTGTCGGGGTCTTCAGTGAATACCTGATTTCCGGAACTGGACTGAGCCGGATTGAACTGAGTTTGGCCTACATGATGGGCACAATCCTCAGCAGCCTCACCCTGCCTTTTGCCGGAAAGCTTTATGACCGCTTGGGGGCCCGAGTTATGATTGTAGCGGCAGGAATTGGGCTGGGGATCGCGCTCCTGTTGTTTGCTCAGGCCATAATTCTGATCAATTCCCTGCATCCCTTGCTACCAAAATTTCTTCCTGCCAGCATGGCGGGATTGGCGGTGATGACCTTTGTGTTTCTGCTGTTGCGGCAGTTTGGACAAGGCATCATGGCGATGGTCAGCCGCAACACCATGGCCAAGTGGTTTGACACGAAACGAGGATTGGTGACGGGTATCAGCGGAATTTTTGCGTCCTTTGGATTTTCCGGGGCGCCACTGGCAATGAACGGCCTCATCAACCACTTTGGGAATGTGGAAACCATACTGCTCATGTCCGTAGTTTGTGGATTCGGTATGGCGTTGCTGGGGTGGTTGCTGTTCCGGGATCGTCCGGAAGAGTGCGGTTTGTTGATGGATGGACGCACAAAGGTAATCGCCTCGGAACACGCCACAACCCCTGAACGGGAGGTGACTCTTGCTGAAGCCCGTCGCACCTACAATTTCTGGATTTTCTGCCTAGGAATCTGCTCCTCGTCTTTGATCGTCACCGGATTTACTTTCCATATTGGCTCCATCGGCCTCACCTCCGGATTGAGCCGGATGGATGCTTATGCCATCTTTCTGCCGATGTCAGCGGTTAGTGTCATCAGCCACTTTGTGGCCGGTTGGGCCAGTGACCGCATGCCTTTGAAATACCCGTTGATGGTGCTGGTCTCTACACTTGGAATCGGTTGTTTAGGACTGCTGGCATTTGGGAGTTTCTGGCCACGAACGCTTGTCATCGTCTGTTTTGGCATCCAAGGTGGTGTGTGGGGATGCTTGTCTGTGGTGGCGTGGCCCCGCTTTTTCGGACGCAAGCATTTGGGCGCCATCAGCGGATTGTTCATGAGTTGTCAGGTGTTTGCAAGCGCGATTGGCCCAACTCTCTTTGGTGCCTCCAAACACTTCACTGGAAACTACCACGCTGCTGCATGGGTTTCTGCCGCACTGAATCTACTCCTGTTGTTTGGCGCTATGCGGGCCAAGAGTCACTACCACCGCGCCTGAAGCACTCGAAGGTCACACCGAGTCTGCAAAACGCTCGGCGAGTTTGAGACGCTGGATTTTGCCGGAGGGGCCTTTGGGGAGTTCGTCGAGGAAGAAATAACGCGAAGGGGCACGGTAGTCGCCCATTGCTTCGCGGCACAATTCCCGGAGTGCCGACTCTGTGACCTCCTCGCCCGGACGCGGGGCGATGGCAGCGGCCACAGTCTGCCCGTAGTGAACGTCCGGAAGCGGGAAGGCGGCGGCTTCCAACACGCTCTTGTGACGGTAGAGGACATCGTCAATTTCGCGAGGTGCGATGTTTTCGCCACCCTTGATGATAAGTTCCTTGAGGCGTCCGGTGACGAAAACGTAGCCGTCCGCATCCATGGTGCCAAGGTCGCCCGTGCGGTACCAGCCATCCGGAGTGAAGGCCTCGCGGGTGGCATCCGGATTCTTGAGGTAGCCGCGCATCACATTGCGTCCCCGCACCTGAATTTCACGTTCTTCTCCGACTGCCGCGACTTTGCCCTTGCCATCGGCAATCCGCACCTCGTTGCCGTAAGCGATTCCGGACGAGCCGAGCTTGTGTTTGGCAGGATCGAGCGGATTGGAAAGCAGCGGAGCCGCCGTTTCCGTAATGCCCATCGTCTCGACGATGCTGAGTCCGAAGCACGCCTCAAACGCCTCGTGCAAAGCTGGGGGCAGCGGGGCCGAGGCTGAACGTCCAAAACGCATGTGTCCTAAACGTGCCTTGAGTTCCGGGGCTTCTTCCGTGTTCATCAGGTAGGAAAGAATCGTCGGCACCGCGCTGAACCATGTGCAGTGTTCCTCAGCGATCCACGACCAGAAATTCGATGCCTGAAAGCGGTGCGGCACCACCAGTCCGGAACCGCTCACCAGCGGCCCCATCACCGAGACCACCTGCGCGTTGATGTGACAAAGCGGCAAGACGCACAAGGTGCGGTCGTCCGGAGTCAGTTCGTGCGCGGTTTCCGTGTTCCAACCACCGTGAACCAAGCTGTCGTGCGTGTGGATCACCCCCTTGGGTCGCCCCGTGGTTCCGGAAGTGTAGATCAGCAGGGCCGCGTCATCCGGTTGGGGCGCAAGTGGTAGTTTTCCGGCTGGAATCGCCTCCCAATCTGGACCATCGTTGGGATGCGCCGGAATCACCCGAATCTTTTGGGAAAGCTGGGCCAGTGCTTGCTGCGTCAGGCTTTCGTGTTGAGGTGCAACAAACAGCGTGGTCGTTTCCGAATGATCCAGCACATAGGCGACAATATCCGGACCTGCTAACGGGTTGGCCAGTAGCACTTGAAAGCCACCGTACATGCCACCCAAAAACAACTCCAGTGCGGCTTGTCCGTTGCCGTGCAAGCCGGAAACCGGAGCACCGGGTGGTAACCCCAAGCCTACAAGACGACTCGCCACGGCTCGCACCCGCTCCCGGAATTCGCTCCAAGTGTAACGATTTCCAGATTCTGGAAAGGCCACGAACTGCCGATTTGGTGAGATTTCGGCATAGTGATCAATCAGGCTGCGGATGGTCTGGCCTTCAGGATTCATGGATTTAGGTTGTCGGGGTTTAGGCGGTAGCTTCAGCGGCCATGCTTGCTCCAGTAGGCGCCGAAGATTTCCTCAACGCTTGGTTCAAGGGGTGCGATGGGCCGGACGATGCGGACAATGTTGAGGTAGTGCCGATAATTGAGGTTGTCGCTGATGCTGTTGCCGCCCCAAGTGCCGCAGCCCATCGAGAGCGAGAACGGCATGCCGTTGTCGAAATTCCCTCCGGTGGCGAAACAGTGCGCTTGGTTAACAATCACACGACAGGTGGGCACCTTCAACCCTATCTCCAGCGCCCGCGATTCGTCCCGCGAGTGTAATCCTACCGAATGGCCTTTGCCCTGAAATTCATAAATCTTCCGGACCTGTTCGCACGCTGCGACAAAATCTGTGGCGCGGTAAACCGTCAGCACGGGACAGAGTTTTTCTCCGGAAAAGGGATACTCGCGCCCAGTTCCGATTTCCGCGACCAGCAACATCCGCAGTTGTGCCATTTCCGGACAATGCAGGCCCACCGCCTCAGCAATTTCTGTTGCGGGTTTGGCGATCAAAGCGGGGTTGAGTCGTCCCTGCTGCCAGAGTGCAGCCTGTAGCGTTTGCGTTTCTTCCGGATTCAGCAACCGCCCTCCTGCGGCTACCAGCGCAGCGATGGCTTTGTCGTAGACGGCATCCACGATCACCACACTGTTTTCGGAAGAGCAGCTTGTGGCATTGTCAAAGGATTTGGAAGCGGCGATCTTGCCGGCGGCAGCCGCGAGGTCAGTAGTTTCGTCAATGATCACAGCGACATTACCTGCGCCCACGCCAATCGCCGGGGTGCCACTTCGGTAAGCGGCGCGGACGTTGCTCTGCGATCCCGTCACCACCAACAGATCGGCCAATTGCATCAGTTCGTGTGTCGCGTCCTTGTTGATGGGCGAGGGTAGTTTCTGGATGAGGTGTTGCGGATGCCCATGCCGACGCAGCACCGCTTGCAACAATTCCACAATCCGCTGGCAAACCGCAGCGCCCTTGGGTGAGGGCGCAAGAATGACCGCGTTGCGGCCCTTGATCGAGTTGAGGGTTTTGTTGAGCGGCGTGGCAATTGGATTTGTCGAAGGCGTCACCGCACCGACGACGCCAACAGGCCGGGCGATTTCCACCAATCCTTGCTCCGGAAGTTCCCGGATCACTCCCACCGAGGGCGCGTTCCGCAAATCCCGCAGCAGGCCCAGCGTCTTGCGGTGATTCTTGGTGATCTTGTCCTCGACAACTCCCAAGCCTGTGTCCCGGACAGCTTGCTCCGCGAGCGAGCGATTGGTTTCCGGTGCAAGGATCGCCCACGCCAAACCGACGATCAATTCGTCAACAGTGGCTTGGTTGGCAGATTCAAACTGCGTCTGCGCCGCTCGTGCTTGTGCAACAACGGTTTCGACAGGAGATTGGGGCATNGAGTGTTGTTCCTCTGAAATTCTGGAAAAATCACTGAAAACTGGGAGAAACACACCGGAAAACACTGTCTATTTGCAAAATCACAACACTTTACAGGGTGAATTTTGCTGAGGACAGGCATCAACACTCCAGAGGGAGACTATCTAAAAACATGAGTGTTGGAAAAGAATCCCCCCCTTTGCAAAGGGGGGTTAGGGGGATTTCGTGTGTTGCTCCTTGGTTTAGTTTATCCAAAACTCACAGTAAAATGTAATGATACAGGTTTGCGTTTTCACCTTGATTGACTGCAAGACTGCCACGAACCTGTTAGTATTGCAAAACTCTTTTCAGTAGAGGAAACAGAAATGACCACTTATTCGATTGCCCTGATTCCCGGAGATGGCATTGGCCGCGAGGTAGTGCCGGAAGGGGTGCGCGTGCTGGAACAGGCCGCCCGACGCTTTGGATTGGAATGGCGCTTCACGGAGTACGACTGGTCTTGCGACCGTTACGAGAAGACGGGCACGTTCATGCCGGACGACGCGATGGAGCAACTCCGGCAGCATGACGCAATCTTCCTTGGCGCAGTGGGCTGGCCTACGGTTCCGGACCACCTCTCGCTCTGGAAATTGCTGCTGCCGATCCGCCGTCAGATGCAGCAGTACATCAATTTACGGCCTGTGCGGATGCTCAAGGGGATGCGCAGTCCACTCGCGGATCGTGGTCCGGAAGACATCAACTTCTGGGTGGTGCGGGAGAACAACGAGGGCGAGTACTCCGAAATTGGGGGACGATTGCACTCCGGAACCCCGCAGGAGATGGCGATGCAGGAAACCATTTTTACCCGCAGCGGATGTGAGCGCGTGATGCGCTTTGCCTTCGAACTCGCCCAGCGTTCCGGACGACGTGGCAAGGTCACTTCCGCGACAAAATCCAACGGCATCAAGATCACCATGCCCTTCTGGGATGAGGTCTTTCGCGACGTCTCCGGAGAGTATCCGGAGGTGCAGACCGATCAGTTTCACATTGACATCCTCGCTGCGAACTTCGTGCTGCATCCGGACTGGTTTGACGTGGTGGTCGGCTCCAACCTCTTTGGCGACATCCTTTCCGATCTCGGCCCGGCAATTGCTGGGTCCATTGGCATCGCGCCTTCTGCAAATCTCAATCCGGAACGCACCCACCCTTCCATGTTTGAGCCGGTGCATGGCTCGGCTCCGGACATCGCAGGCAAGGGCATCGCCAACCCCATCGGACAGATTTGGTCAGGTGCGATGATGCTCGACCACCTTGGTCATCCGGAAGTCGCCACCGCAATTCTGGAGGCTGTGGAGCAAGTGCTGAACTCTGGAGATGTGCGCACCCCGGACCTCGGCGGCACCGCCAACTGTGCCGAACTCGGACAGGCCATCACCGATGCGTTGAAGTGAGGCACGGAAAACTGCGGGCAACACTCATGACCTGCAATACTTCGGGGTGCTGGTGACGGCAGATCTGGAGGGCTATGGTCTGACCGAATCTGACCATGCCGAGGGCGAGTCATAGGGCCATCAAACCGAGCGGATGCGCCGGATTGCTTCCGATGAAACGTCTTGGTTGCTCGGTCAAGCCGAGAAGGAAAATGGGGTTGATTCCCGCCTACTGTTTCTGAGATTCCAGCTTCCTCGTGTTTCACATCACCGCACCAAGTGCCACGGCGTGAACTCGTTTTCGCCGAAACCCAACTCCTCGCTTTTGGAGGGTTTTCCGGAGGCGGTGTCAAGGATGAGTTGGAAGATTTGCTCGCCCTTTTCCTGCACGGTGGTTGAGCCGTCAAGGATTTCCCCGCAGTTGACATCCATGTCATCAGACATGCGCTGATACATGGGAGAATTGGTCGCGAGTTTGACGCTGGGGGCGGGTTTGCAGCCATAGACAGAGCCGCGTCCGGTGGTGAAGCAGACAATGTTGGCGCCGGAGGCGACCTGTCCGGTGATGGAAACGGGATCGTAACCCGGAGAGTCCATGAATACGAAACCCTTGGTGTTGATCTTTTCGGCAAAGTTGAAGACACCGGAGAGGTTCATGGTGCCACCTTTGGCAACAGCACCCAGTGATTTCTCCAGAATCGTGGTGAGGCCGCCCGCCTTGTTTCCGGGCGTGGGGTTGTTGTCCAGTTCCGAGCCATTGCGGGCAGTGTAAGCTTCCCACCAGCGGATCAACGCGATGAGTTTTTCTCCAACTTCACGGCTGACCGCGCGGCGCGTGAGCAGGTGTTCGGCTCCGTAGATTTCTGGGGTTTCGCTAAGGACGGCGGTGCCGCCGTGCCGCACCAGCAAATCCGCCGCCGCTCCGAGCGCAGGGTTCGCGGTGATTCCGGAATAACCATCCGAGCCACCACCGGAACGGTCGAGCGGACCGCCTTGTTGGCTTCGGGCAGCATTTCCTTGATCATGGCGATACCGCGCTCCACAGTGACCTTGGTGCCGCCGGAGTCCTGAATCGTCATCGTCTGCAAACCCGGACCTCTGGCAAGCCCGTGTGCATCCAGCAAATCCGCAATCTGGTTGATCTCACAGCCCAATCCAACCAGCACCGCTCCGGAAACATTCGGGTGCGTTGCGTATCCGGCCATCACACTGCGAAGTAGCGTCAGGCCCTCGCCCTTGATGCTCTGCCCGCACCCGGTGCTGTGCGTGAGCGAAACCACACCATCCACATTTGGAAACTCCGCCTTGACGTCCTCGTCCCGGAACGAGTCGGCGATGTAGCGAGCCACTGTAGCCGAGCAGTTCACCGAAGACAGCACGGCGAGGTAGTTACGGGTGCCCACCCGGCCATCCGCACGCAGATAGCCTGCAAAGGTGGCCGGAGTGGCCACGGGATCGTCTTCTTTCTTGTCCACCCCAAACGCATAATCCCGCTCGAAGGGACGCATCTCGGTGTTGTGGGAGTGAACATGGGTGCCTGCCGGAATCGATTGGCTGGCGAAGCCGATGATCTGGTTGTACTTGCGGATCGGCTCGCCCTGCGGAATTTCCCGGAGCGCCAGCTTATGGCCTGCCGGAATCCGTTCTGCCACCTCAATTCCAGGCATGGACTGCCCGGCCTCAAAATCGTCCACGGCGATGGCAACGTTGTCTTCCGGATGGAGTTGGATATGCTGGTTCATGGTCGTCAGTAGGTGGAGCGTCCACCACTGAGATCAAAAGCTGACCCCGTGGTGAACGAGTTTTCCTTGGAGCAGAGCCACGCGACCAGCGCTGAGGCTTCCTCGACCTTGAGGAAGCGTCCACGGGGAATCTTGTTGAGCATGTAGTCAATGTGCTGCTGGCTGATCTGGTCGAAGATGCGGGTTTTCGCGGCGGCGGGTGTGATGCAGTTGACGGCGATATCGTACTCCGCGAGTTCTTTGCCCAACGACTTGGTGAGCGCCATCACCCCGGCCTTGGCGGCACTGTACGCACAGGCATTCGGATTGCCGTCCTTGCCTGCAACCGAGGCGACATTGACAATGCGACCGTAGTTTTGCGAAATCATGCCCGGAACCACCGCCCTCATGCAGTTGAACACTCCGGTGAGGTCTATGTCGAGTACCTCCTGCCACGCCTCCGGGGGATATTCCCAGAGCTTCACGGTTGGCCCGGCGATTCCTGCATTGGCGACGAAAATGTCGATTCCGCCCATTGCTGCATTGGTGGTGGTCGTGGCCGCTTCAACTTCTATCAATTGGGTCACATCCACGACGGCTTGGTGAACGGTTCCGGCAGCAGCAAGTTGCGCGGCGGCTTTTGCCGTCATGTCACCATCGCGGTCCCAAAGACAGACGGCGGCTCCGGATTGCAGCAGTCGTTCGGCGATGGCGTAACCGATGCCCTGCGCCCCGCCGGTGACGACGGCTCGCTTGCCCTGAAGATCAATTTTGTTCATGGAATTCGCTTAAAAAAATGTGACCCAAAGCCCTCTGCAGACGCAACTCAAATGGCCCCGGTCACAGAGAAAAGGGGAGTTCAAAGGAGGGGACACTCCTGCAAATTATTAACACTTGAGCTTGGAGGTCAAGCTCTTTCTTAAGGTGCCGAATACTGCGGAACAACTCAACCCCGGTAAATTCTGGGCAGACGTTCATTAAATCCGGTGAGGATTTCGTAGGGGATGGTGCCGCATAATGCGGCGAGATCCTCGACCGTGATCACCTCCACGCCTTGCTCGCCAATCAGTGTGGCTGACTCTCCCAAAGAAATGGACTGCTCGCCTAAATCAACCATGAACTGGTCCATGCAAACTCGCCCCCGAAGAGGGCAACGCTGGCCGTGAATCAGCACTGAGGCTTGATTGGAGAGTTCCCGTCGATAACCATCGCCGTAGCCAATCGGCAGGGTGGCGAGGTTCGTTGGCTGGCTGGCGGTCCACGTCGCCCCGTAGCTCACAGATTCGCCCACCGGAATTTGCTTCACAAACGCAACCTCCGCCCGCAGGCTCAAGGCTGGCCGCACCGGAAGGGTCCGCCGACTCGCTGGATCCGGATAAACTCCGTAGAGCAGGATGCCAGGACGGATGCAGTCGAGATGGCTCTCCGGAAAATGCAGCACTCCACCAGAGTTGGCCAAGTGCCGCAGCGGGGGCGGCTCCCCCAAGTCGTCAAAAATACGCAGAGCGTCCAGAAAACGCTCAATCTGGAGCGCAGTGAAAGGGTGTTCCGGATCGTCGGTGCAGGCGAGATGGGAGTAGATTCCACGCAGCATGACGACTTTGGAGCGCACTGCCGCCGTGATGAGCGCTTCGGCCCCTTCCGTACGTGTGCCGATACGCCCCATTCCGGAATCGAGCTTGAGGTGAATGTTGGCGGAAGTGCCTTGCTGCTGGGCAACCGCTTCGACTGACTGAAAAAATCCGAGCGAGCCAACGGTGAGGTTCAAGTCCCAGCGCAGGAATTCCGGGATTTGCTTGGGGTGGTGTCCACCGAACACCAGCATAGGGCAGCGCACCCCGGCTTTGCGCAAGGTGACCCCTTCTTCGAGCAGCGCAACGGCGAGCCATTCGACCCCAAGGCTCTCGTAATGCTGGGCCACCCGGACGAGGCCGTGTCCGTAGGCGTTGGCCTTGACGACCGCCATCACGGGTCGGTTGTCCGCGTGTGCGCGGATGAGGTGGTAATTCTCTGTGAGCCGCTCCAAGTTGGTCTCGATGACCGCAGGCCGCACGTTCAGCCTTGCTGGCTGTAGAAACCAAAGAGCGCCGCGCAGAACAGCTCGAAGTTTTCCACCTCGTCATCCTCGCTGACTTGCTCCAAAGTTTGCAGGAAAGCGTCGTTGCTCTGGAACTGACGGAAAAGCTCTGGAACCCGGATGCGTAACCCCTGCTCCTCAAAAAGCGGGACCAGTTCGTTGACGACCTCGCCCAATTGCCCCGGATGTTCCCGGAGTCGCTGATTTGTTTCCTGAAAAAAACGTGTCATCATCACGCGGATACGTTCCGGACCTGACGGGAACTGCTCGGGGCGCGGGAACTCTCCTTTGGACTGAGGAGTGTTCGGAGTGCCGCCTGCGACACGACGCTTGCGGACGGCAGAGGTCTCGGTAACGTAGCCCAAACGATAAGTGTCGTTTTGCCCCATCTGCTGAAAAAGCCGCTGGGTTTGCTCCGGAGTCAGGGCGACTCCCTCAGCCTCCTCCCCCAAAATTCGCTCCAGAAAAGGATTCTTGGGGTTACGGTACACCCGATAGATGTCGCTTCCGAATTCGTAGGGTAGCGGCTGTTCCCGCTTGGGGCGTTTGGGGTCTTGTTGCAGAATGAGAGGCCCTGCGGGCTGCTCTGGTTCGCTCATGGCCGAGGGACTGAAAAGTAAGGACGGCAGACGGAATCAAGCAAGTGTGTATGCTTCTTGCTTTGGATTATATGTTAACATGACCCAATAATACCAGATTTGAATGGATCCTTCATTTTATAGCACTGGACCTTTGGCATGATCCAGCGTTTCCTCATGCTGCTCGGATTGCTCGCAAGCCTGCTCCTCGGTGGAACCACAGGCTGGGCAACCCCCCAAAACGACGCCAGCCGCCTGTCCCAGCCCTTTGCCTCAGGGGTGTGGGAGCAAATTCTGGACCTGTACCGCAACGACCGCCACGAGGAAACACTGGAGCAGTTGCGTGTGCTGCTCAACGCCCCAAACCTAGAACCGATCATGAAACGGCGTGCGTGGCTGCTCGCGGGCAAAAGTGCACTCGCCCTCAACCGCCCGCAGGAGGCCCGCGTTTTCTTTGAGGAGGTCAACGATCCAAAGTTGGAGGATTTCGACCTCTGGTTGTATTATCGAATCAAGGCCCACCTTGTTGCAGGCGAGCATTCTCGTGCCATTTACCTCCTGCAACTCCTGCTCGATCACCCCGCAAACTCCTACTACTTCACGCGCATCCAGCAGGATTTGTTGGAACACTTCCGCACCACAGCGGAACGGCGTCAGCTTTTCCCGCTGCTGGAGTACGCCACCCTCCATCCTCGGATGTTGTTCCGAAATTTCCAGGTTTACCAGCAGTATGTCGAGGCCTCCAAGCTCCACGGGGTTGAGGTTCCCTTTGAGATTCACCTGCTGGCTTGGCAGTACCCCAAGGATGAAGAATCCGCAAAGCAGGTGAACCGCATTCTGGCCAAGCACAAGAGGCGGAACGTTCCGGGCAAGGCCGTGTTAAACCGGGTGCATCGTCTGGCGGGTTTGAAACTGAACCGCTACCTCATGCAGCACCTGCCCAAGCTGGCAAAGGGCCGCAAGTTCAAGGTGCGGCGAAAACTCGGAGAAGTGTACGTCCAAATCCTGCTGGACAAGCGTTATTTTTCCAAGCTGCTCAAGCTCCAGCAGCAGGGTGTCCTTGCCCAACTCTACGGGTTCTCAAAGCCTGAACAACTTTACTGGGTGATGCAAGCCAACCATGGACTGGACCGCACCCTTCCTGCCCGTAGCGCGGTGTATCAGTTAGAACGCGCCAACAAGAAATCATGGCTGCTGCCCAATGCCTATCAGCGCATGGCCCTCCACTACATGCAGAAGGGTGACCGGAAAAAAGCGGGGTTTTGGTGGCGTCGGCTGGTTCAACGTTTCCCCGAACACAATCATGCTCCTGAAGCGTACTGGAAGTTGGCTTGGTACCATTACGATCAGGGAAGCTACAAGTACGCCATCAACAGCTTCAAGCAGGGTCTGAAGTCCGGGCAACTGGGTTTGGAAGGCACGGCACGGCACCTCTACTGGCTCGGCAAAACCCAGCTCAAGCTCAAGCATCGCAAGTCCGCGCGCTCCAGTTTCCGAAAGCTCGTCAAGCTCTACCCCAACACCTACTATGGGGTGCGGATTCGCAATGAAGACCCGTTGATGGTGCCCAAGTCTGCCAAGCCTCGTATTCTCAAAACTGCATGGCATCGTTCTCCGCCGCCACCAACGGCTCGTGAGGAACAACTGATTCGGCGTTGCGATTTCTTGCTCAGTGTGGACGAGCCGGAACTGGCGATGGGCAAGCTGCGAGCGCGACTGAAGCGCGAATCCACTCATGCGCTGGTGTGGGAAGCAAGCCTGCTGCTGCACCGCTATGGACAGTACCACGACCTCATGCGGCTCGCGGGGAACCACTACCTAGTGGACCTCAAACGCCAAAGTGTCCAAGGACAGGTTTGGGAATTTGCCTTTCCCCGGGCTTATTGGGACTTGATTCAGGAGGCTGCAAAGAAATCCGGAATCGACCCCTACTTCGCACTGGCCATCATGCGGGAGGAAAGCCTGTTTGACCCCCGTGCGCTTTCGCGGTCGAAGGCGATGGGCCTCATGCAACTCATGCCCTTCACCGCAAAAGAGGAGGCGCGCCGCCAGAAAATCCGGCTGGGCACCCGCGAGGCGGTTTTTGACCCACGCATCAACACTCGTCTGGGCACGGGTTACCTTGGTCAGCTCGCCAAGCGCTTTCAGGACAAACTCATCCTCACCGCTGGCAGCTACAATGCCGGACCTTCCAACATGAAGCGCTGGCTCAAACGCTGGAAGGGGCTTTCCGTTGATGAGTTTGTCGAAACCATTCCCTTCCTGGAAACCCGCAATTACGTCAAGCGGGTGTACCGCAGCTTCCGGATCTACAAACGCATCTATCAGTCCTGAAGCGGTTCCCCGGCCCTCCTGGTTTCTCAGTTGAAACGAACGTACTCGAACTCGAAGGGCTGGCGGTTGATGCGCTTGAGCGGTGGGGCGAGCCAATTCGCTACCTTGCCGGGTTCGGTGATGGGCTGCATGAGCGATTCGACATAGACGCGATCCTCGGCAGTCGGTAGCCATGCGGACTGGCCTTCCTGCCAGTCGTCCGCAGCAATGACCTTCCCTGCCGGAGTCACCGGCAAGCCCGCAAACTGCCCCACTTTCCGATTGAAGGCGCGGTGTGGCAGCTTGAGTTCAAAGTTTATTCCGGACTCCCGAATCACCTGATTCCAGCGGCGCAGACCAAGGCTGCAATCCTCAATGTAATCGTCCCGCAGTCGTTCATTGATTGACGTCAGTGCCGAGGCTTCTTCCTCCACAATCCGATCTTCTCGCAGCCGGAACACCGGATAGGCGTCGTTTTCCAGCAAATGATCGTCATTGATCGCTGTTTCCTTGAAGCGCCCCTTGAGCCCCATTGTGTAGTAGTTCGCAGCGTTGGTTGAAATCTCCTGTCCGAAGAGATCGGAGGAGATGCTGTAGTGGAAGTTGAGGTATTTTTGCAGGAGGTCCAAGCTGATGCCTCCGTGCAGACGCAGGTCGTTCGTGTCGTGTTCGCGCATGAGATCGCAGGTGCGCCGCACCACGCGCTCGACTCCGGAGGAGCCAACAACCATGTGATGTGCCTCCTCGGTGAGCATGAAGCGACAGGTGCGGGCGAGTGGATCGAATCCGGACTCGGCGAGGGAGGCAAGTTGGAATTTGCCGTCGCGGTCGGTGAAGTGCGTGAACATGAAGAAAGAGAGCCACTCCGGAGTCGGCTCGTTGAAGGCGTTGAGAATGCGCGGCTTGTCGGCGTCTCCGGAGTGCCGCTCTAGCATCTCCTCGGCTTCCTCGCGACCATCACGTCCGAAGTGAGCGTGGAGCAGATAGACCATCGCCCAGAGGTGCCGCCCTTCCTCGACGTTGACCTGAAAGAGGTTGCGGAGATCGTAGAGCGAGGGGCAGGTGCGGCCCAGCAAACGCTGCTGCTCGACTGAAGCGGGTTCGGTGTCTCCTTGTGTGACGATGAGCCGGCGCAGTTCAGTGCGATACTCCCCCGGAACCTCCTGCCACGCGGGCTTGCCCATATGCATCCCGAAATTGATACTGCGCTCCCCGTCCACCGGTGTGAGAAATAGCCCCCAACGATAATCGGGCATTTTCACAAAGTCGTAGTGCGCCCAGCCTTCCTTGTCCACACTGGTCGCCGTGCGCAGGTAAACCGAGTGATCGCTGCTGTTCTCCGGACCCAAAGCCCCCCACCATTTTAGGTAGTTGGGTTGCCAACGTTCCAGCGCCCGTTGGAGTCGGCGGTCGCCGCTGAGGTTGACGTTGTTGGGAATGCGTTCGCTGTAATCAATCTGCATAGAAACCTCCGGGGTTGGGGATGCATTCAAACACGCTGGGGATTGTACTTGGCGCGACGTCCCGTGCCGTAAAGCTGCAACGCCCCTTCCTCGCCCACCGCGTTCGGACGCTGGAAAATCCAGTTCTGCCACGCGCTCAGGCGGCCAAAGATTTTCGTTTCAAGCGTCTCCGGACCCGGAAAGCGCAGGGATGCTTCCATGCCGGTGAGCGCGTCCGGCGAAAAGCTGGTGCGCTCTTCCACGGCAATACGCACCTCATCCTCCCAGTCGAGGTCATCCGGAATAAAAGTCACCAGTCCAAGCTCATCGGCTTCACCGGCTGCAAGGGCATCGCCCTGCCGCTCCCGGACGTGATCCAGCGCGTCGGTATCGCCGAGGAAACGTGTCTCCAGCCGGGAGAGGCCGTTGCACATGGGCAGTGGGCCAAAGTTCATTGCGGTGGCTTGCAGGGTCGCGGGCGGTAAATCCTGACTTTCGAAGCTGCCGTCGAGCATGTAGCTGCGATCTGCTGCCAGCACGAGTTCCAGCAGGCTACCCGCGAAGCAGCTTCCGGGTTCGATGAAAGCCAGTAGGCTCCGGGACGCAAGGTCGATCCGTTTGAGGGTGCGGCGCAGGAAGAGCAGGATTTCGTTGATAAGCCAGTGCTGCCGGTTTTTCAACAGGATGCGGTCGGCCTTGGCAACGAGTGCCACCGAGCCAGCCGTCCGGAATGCCCAGAGACCAAGATCGGTTTCGTTGAAGGTGAGGTGCAGGATTGCGTCATCCAATTCCCGTGTCATCGCCAACGGCCAGAATTCCACTCCGGCAGCGGTAATTTCTTCCGGTGTTTCCGGCAGTGGTTCCGTCGGTCCCTGCACTGTGAAGGTCGCCATACGCCGTTGGCGGTCGAGTTCGACAGTGAGGTGGGGATAGCGGATCGTGTTGCCCTCGAAGTTGCGTTCCAGTGGCGTGAGCGTGAGGCCTTGCGCCTCGGCAGGACGGGGCGACTGTGTGGCAAATTCCTCGGCCCGTTCCCGGATCACCTCGTCAAAGCGCGAGCGCGGCACCAGTTCGTCCACCAGTTTCCACTGCACCGCCCGCTTGCCCTTGATGCCCTCAGCGAGCGTGCAAAAAACATCAGCGTGGTCGCGGCGCACCCGGCGTTTGTCCACCACACGAGTTAGGCCTCCGGTTCCGGGCAACACCGCCAGCAGCGGCACTTCCGGGAGTGAAACCGTACTGGTGTTGTCGTCCACGAGCATGATGTGGTCCGTTGCCAAGGCGAGTTCGTAACCGCCGCCCGCCGCTGTTCCGTTCACCGCGCAGAGGTAGCGTTGTCCTGATTCGGCAGAGGCTTCCTCGATGGAGTTGCGGGTTTCGTTCGTGAACTTGCAGAAGTTGACCTTGTGGGAGTGCGTGGACTTTCCGAGCATCTGGATGTTCGCACCAGAGCAGAAGACGCGTTCCTTCCCAGAGGTTAACACCACCGCGCCCACCTCCGGATGCTCGAAGCGTAGCCGTTGCACGGCATCGTGCAGTTCGATGTCCACGCCAAGATCGTAGGAGTTGAGCTTGAGCGTGTAGCCCGGACGCAAGCCCTGCGTCTCGTCCACGTTCATGCGCAGGTAGGCGACCCGCCCTTCAATGTCCAGCGACCAGTGTCGGTACTTCTCAGGATGGGTCTGAAGTTCGATCCTTGGCTCCGTGTTCATCTTGTTTTTCGTGGTTGCAGTTTTTTAGGCTGGTACCACTTATATCATATGCCCCAAGAAATGCTGCTGGAAATTGATGCGACCGCCACCATCTCCACTTTTCCAAGCTCTCTCAACGGGTTTGATTTCGCCTCCCTTGCCTCTCTAAACTTTGTCGGGAGGAATCCCGTATTTTCCTGAACTTCGCACGGAGAAACTCATGATTGCGCCCACCGACCAACAAGGGTTTGAGCAACTCCGGAACGCCAGCATCAAACCCGCGGAACGCTGGCAGCGCGAGGCGGTGGCGAAGGTGACTCCGGCGGAGAGCCGCGTGGGGCCGCTCACCTGTCCGGCCACCGAAAAACTGTACTCCGGCACCGAACTGGAGCCGGGCGAAGCGGGGCTCGTCCCGCCGGAGTTGGACGAGGACGGACCCTGGTTGACCCCGGCGGGGAAGTGGGGAACCCGTCCGGGAAGCCGCTCGCATCAGACTGAGTTCTTTAGGCCGATCCTCTCGGTGATGAAGGTAAAAACCTTGACGACGCCATCGGCATTGTCAACTCAACCGGCTTCGGCCTCACTTCCGGGTTGCAGAGTTTGGACACGCGAGAGCAGACGCACTGGACAGAGCGCATTGAGGCCGGAAACCTCTACATCAATCGCACCACCACCGGAGCCATCGTGCAACGCCAGCCCTTCAGCGGCCTCAAGAAATCCGCAATCGGCGCCGGAACCAAGGCGGGCGGGCCGAATTATGTGCTTCAGTTGCTCACGCTGGAGGAAACCGCCCCGCCGATTGATGGGGCGTTGGACGAGGACAGCCCCTGGCTGACGGCCACTCAAGGCTGGATAGGGCACAAACAGCCAATTCATTGATATTCAACAATATTTATTAGATGTCACTGCTAGGTCATAGTGTTCGATTTTTAATGCATTTTACTATAATTCCTAAGGGAGAAATTTCCTGAAATGGACGGCCATACACTGTGGTTCCAGTGCGGTTATACCGTTTACGATTAGAAACTTTCCATTGACATTCATGGATCACTCAAGCGAAGCCGAAGAGATTTCAATGACAATGGCACATTTGAATCACAAATTGGTATTAGCTATCGTTTAGAGCAATAGAAGCAATCCAATATTGCCATTTTTTTGCTCCCGAATTTTTTGCTAAAGTGAATCCTTAATTCGTCAATCTTTATCTCGAAGGAGAAATCTTATGAGCATGCAAGCGGATTATCAGTTTACCCGGAGTTACTGTGGTAAGGTCAAGGGACTGGTGCTGGACTGGAGTGGAACCACAGCAGATGCGTATGTGATCGCGCCTGCGGTGGTGTTTGTTGCCGTCTTCGAGAAGCAAGGCGTGGAAATCAGCATGACTGAGGCGCGGGGACCGATGGGGCTGCGCAAGGATCTGCACATCAAGGAATTGACCAAGGTTCCAGAAATCCGGGAGCGTTGGAAATCCGTACACGGCAGCTATCCCGATCAGGGAGATGCGGACCGGATGTTCGCAGATTTTGTTCCGATGCAGCTTGATTGCCTGCGTCAATACACCACCCTGCTGCCCGGAGTTGCAGAGGTGACTCAGAAATTCCAGCAGGACGGCATCAAGATCGGCAGTTCCACGGGTTTTGTGCGCAGCATGGTGGACATTCTTGAAGCGGATGCCAAGCAACAGGGCTACACTCCAGATGCCTCCGTTGCCGGAGACGAAGTGGTCAACGGTGCTCGCCCCAAGCCCTTCATGGTGTACCGTAACCTCGACCTGATGAATGTCCATCCCATCCAGTCAGTGGTCAAGGTGGACGATACCGTCTCCGGCGTCGGCGAGGCTCTGGAAGCGGGTTGTTGGGGGGTGGGCATTGCCCGCTACAGCAACTACATGGACATCAATTCACTGGATGAGGCAAAATCGTTATCCGCAGAAGAAATGCAGAGAAGACTGGAACTGACTCGTGACATCTTGCGCAAGGCAGGGGCGCACTATGTGATTGACGACTTTGACGAACTGCCGGCAGTCATCGAGGACATCAACACACGTCTCTCTAGGGCGGAGCGTCCCTAGCCGAGCCGTTCTGTTCGCTCGTTCAGCTAGGCTTGCGGGCAATCGTGAAAGTCACTTGGCCAGTCGTGGTGCGCGGCTGGTCGTGATACTGCATGAAGGCTTCGAGTTTCCCGGCATCCCGCAGGGCCGTCACCTTTGCGAGCACGTCAGCGAGGGCATCCGCTGCAACCAGACTCCAGATGGAATCCCCACGCCGCCAGTCCGGATCTAGGATGCCATCGGCGAGCAAGTAGGCGTCGCCCTGCAACACCAGGTCCAGCGGCACCTCGCGGTGCAGAGCGTCAAAACCACTCTCCTGAAGCAGGGCATCCAACGTGCCGAGGTCAACGGCCTTTTCCTTCACAGCTTGCAGAGCATCCGGAATCAGGCGATAAAACCAGAAACCCTGCTCCAGTTGTTCGTGCCCGCAACTGTTGATGATCACGCAGCCACCGGGTTTCAACACCCGTGCGAACTCACGAAACACCTCGGTGTGTCCGGGCCAATTGGCAGCGGCATCGTCCGGCAGGTGGTGCAGCACCTGATTCGTCATCACGGCATCCATACTGTCATCAGGCAACGGCAATGTACCGATTGCACTCTGATGGAAACGGATGCGACCCTCCTCAAACTCTGTTGTCAACTTGGACTGCGCCATTTCTAGCATTCCGGCGTTGAGATCAACTGCCTCGATGCGCTGCACCTCGCCGATCAGGGCAGCGGTGTAGAGTCCAGTGCCGCAGCCCGCATCAACCAGCACCTGCTGCTGCAACGGGAGCGGCCCTGCGACTAACGCCTGAAGTATCGTTTCAACACCGCCTGCCGAGCGAGTTTTGTCGTAAACGCGGCTGGTCTTGTGATAGTTTTCGTAGCTGCTCATGGATCAGGTTGGACAAGAGTTGAAGGTTGCGCTGCATTGAGCGCGAGGTCAAAGGCGTCAAAATTTCGGAGGCTGCGGCCTGCAGTGTCCACCGGACGATTGCACAGCAGCGGCACGGTTTGCTCGGAAACTCCGCCGTGGGAACGCAACGGCACTTCGAGTCCGGAAAGGTCGTGCAATTCCGGTCGGGTGCCAATCACCTTGTGGACGGTTGAAACCACCACAAGGTCGCCCATGCGATCTTCCGGAAGTTCAAAGCGGGCGCAAGCGGCGGCTTTCGGAGCCGCGTATTCAATGCCCTCGAGCCCGGAGAGCCGATCTGCGATTTCCTGTGCATCGGTGGAGTCCGGAAGGTAGGCGGTAGCAAAAGAGCCGAGTGCTCCGTGATGCACGACATACGGATCAGTGATCGGCAGAATCACGCGGGTGGCTCCTTCTCCGAGCCAGTCGTCCAGCACATCTTGCAGAAAAATCACATCCGGTGTTCCGGAGGCGTTGTGTTTGGCGTTCATGCCATGATCGGCGGTGAGGCAAAGCACGGCTCCCTTTTCGTCAAGCTGGGCGAGATAACCATCCATCATCGCGTAGAAGGCATTGGCTCCTGCGCTACCGGGGGCGTGCTTGTGCTGAACGTAGTCCGTGGTGGAGAGGTACATCAGGTCCGGTCGCCGCGACTCCATCAGCTTGCAGCCCACTGCGAATACGAATTCGGAGAGTTCCGCCGAATAGACGCTCGGCACATCCATGCCGACCAGCGCCGTCACGCCCTCGATCCCATTTTCGACAAGCGTCGCTTGCTCCGCTTTTTCCGAGGAAAAGCAGATGGCCCCGCCTTGCCCAAAGCGCAGCCCGTGTCCAAGCAAGCGCCGCAGTTTGTCTTTCGCCGTGACGATGACAATGCTCGCTCCGGCTTCCTGAAACGCGGGAAACAGCGTGGGCGCACGCAGCAAAGCGGGATCGTTCATCATCACCTCCTCACCCGTCTCCGGGTTGAGAAAGTAGTTTCCGGAAATGCCGTGAACCAGTGGAGGCCGTCCGGTGACGATGGAAAGATTGTTGGGATTGGTGAAGCTCGGTACCACGCATTGGGCGCGCAGGTTGGCGCCATTGTCAAGCATCCGCGCCATGAAGGGCATCGCGCCGCCAGCAACCGCTATTTCAATGTAATCCGGCTCTGAGCCGTCAATGCAGACCACCACCGTGGGCGCCTGCGGCCAAGCGTAGCTGCGGCCGTTGACTGTAATTGTTTTCATGGCGGTTTACTTTGTAGGAGCGCAATTACGCACGCCCATCGTCGCAAGGGTTTCGCCAATCACAATAAGCGTGTCTGACAGCACATCCGGGGTCATTTGCCCAATGCAGCCAATCCGGAAGGTATCGGCCACCGTGAGTTTTCCGGGATAGATGAGGTAGCCGCGAGTGGCGAGGCGGTCGTAAAATTCGCTGAAGACAAACGTCGGATCGTCCGGAATCAGGAAGGTGACGATGATCGGCGCTTGCAGTTTGTCAGGCAGCAGGCTTTGGAAACCGAAGTTCCGCATGCCTTCCACGAGGACGCGGCAGTTCTCGGAATAGCGGGCACTGCGTCCGGAGACGCCGCCCTCAGCCTCATGCTCCGCGAGGGCTTGATCGAAGGCGGCCAGCACATGCGTCGGCGGGGTGAAGCGCCACTGCCCGTTGCCCTCCAACGCCCGCCACTGCTCGTACAGGTCGAGCGAAAGCGAGTGCGAATTGCCCTCGCAGTCTGCCAGCACCGTTGCACGGATGATCGCGTACCCCATGCCCGGAATGCCTTCGAGACACTTGTTGGAGGACGCCACCACCGCATCACAGGGCAGCGCTTGCACATCGAGTGGCAGCGCCCCAAACGCGCTCATCGCGTCAATGATCAGACTACGTTTCTGCTCCGCAACGATGCGGGCGATTTGCTCAAGCGGATTGAGGATGCCGCTGGTGGTTTCGCAGTGGATCGCTACAACGTGCGTGATCGCAGCATCGTCCTTCAGCGTTTGCTCCAGCAGGTCGAGGTCTGGAACTTGATCTTCTGGACAGCGTTGTGCAAGTGAGGCGCGTCCGAGATACTTGGCGATTTTGACGATGCGTTCACCGTAAGCGCCGTTGACAAGTACCAGCAGTTTGCCGTCTCGGGGCAGCAGCGTGCCCACAGCGGCTTCGACCGCAAAGGTTCCGGAACCTTGCACTGGAACGCAGGTGAACTCGCCTGTGCCTCCAGCGATTTCGACAAGGCGTTCGCGCACCCGTGCGTTGAGACGGATGAACTGCGGGTCGCGGCTACCCCAATCCCGAAGGACGGCTTGCTTCACCGTCAGCGAAGTGGTCAGGGGGCCGGGTGTGAGCAGGAATTCCTGATTCCCGGTGGCAGATGCCTTGGCTTCCGCGTGTTTCAAGTCGGTCACAGTCAGTGTTTCATGGAAATGTGGATCAGATGACAGCGCTGCGATTTCAGCCCGTTTCACTGTAAAACGAAATCCTACCACACACCAATCGGATTTCTGAATGCCTTGAATTCCTCAGAGCAATGAACCCGGAGGGATTCGGCTTGTCAATCCCGGTGTGCATTCTAGGATTTGCTCTTTCCTTGGGTTGCTTGTAGCGGTCCACTCCATCTTTTTCAGCAGAGGTTTCATTCTCAGACAAATCACTTTTACACAAATCCGCTCCTTCCATGCGGTCGCACAGGAAGGCGGCTTCACCGCAGCATCTCGTGTGCTGCGGGTGGGACAGCCCACCATCACCAGCCAAGTGCGGGCACTGGAGGAGTATTACGGGATCGAACTGTTTTTCCGACGCGGACGTCGAGTTGAACTGACTCCACTAGGACAGGAGTTTTACACCATCACCACGCGGCTTGACACCATGGAGCGCGAGGCGGAGGAACTGCTGGACGCCGCAGGAAACTTCCGGACAGGCTCCCTGCGGATCGGGGCCGTGGGTCCCTATCACGTCACCGAAATGCTCGCCGCCGCACACGCCCGCTATCCGGGATTGGAACTGAGCGTCCAAACCGGAAATTCCCAAGCGATGCTCAAAGCTTTGCTCGATTTCCGGGTGGATGTCGCGGTGCTTTCGCAGATCAAGGACGATTCCCGGCTCTGGTCCACGACCTTCGCCAAGGAACCGCTGGTGCTGTTCGTGCTCAAAACGCACCCACTGGCCCAGCGGGAAGCCGTGAGGTTAGAGGAGTTGTCCGGGCAAACGCTGGTGTTGCGCGAACCGGGATCCACCACGCGGCAAGCTTTTGAGCAAGCCTTGCAGCAGGCCAAGATCACCCCCGGGACGATCTGGGAAATCGGTAGCCGCGAGGCGGTCTGGATGGCCGTGCTCAAGGGGCTGGGGCTCGGCGTGGTTGTTGAGCAGGAATTGGCCCCGCATCCGGATTTGCGTGTGCTGCGTTTTGCCGACCTCGACCTCCACACCACCGCCCACCTCGCCTGCCTTAAGGAGCGCCGCAACTCCCGACTGGTGCGGGCTTTCCTCAAAACGGTGTTGTCGCTCTCCGGCACTCCCTCAGCGCCCCGCAGCACCCCGCTCCCGCAAACGGGTTAAAAAACGACACTGCCCTGTAAGAATTTTGAAGGTTGCCCGACTAAGAGCGAGACCCCATTCATCGTCGAATGGATTCTTGTTTCTGTAACCTCAATCAGGAGTGATCATGTTGAAAAAATGGTTTGCCCTCGGTGTCGTCGTGGCCCTTGGCAGTGCGCCCCTCTACGCCGGAAAGTTCGGGAATCCAGAGGATGTTGAGTATGCCCGCAAGGTTTGGCAGGCGATGACAAAAGCATCTCTGGTGGGAGAGCATGCGTTCGTTTCACAGCCGTACAAGGGTTTTCCGCCCCACGGGATTGTGCTGGACACCATCGAAGGTGAATTTTCGGTGGGGACTCGGAAGGACATCCTGATCATCAAACGCAATTACGGTGGCGAACAGGAACCGAAGCAGGTGATGGAAAATCCCGCAAAATACCTCAAGGCCGTGACCATCATGTTCAAGCGAGAATCCGGTTATGACCCAAAAAATGGGGATTGGTTCTATGTGAAATACAATCCGCAGGGCAAGGTGCTGACCAATCCCAAAGGCGTTGCGCTGGCCGGGCGGGTCGGGGCTCCCGGAGTGGGTGGCTGCATCGGTTGCCACATCGGCGCTCCCGGCAAAGACTTTGTCTTCCGCCATGACCGCTATGCCAAGCAGTGAGGCTCTCCGGAACAGCGGAGCCGTTCTTCCCAAACCTTTGAATCCACGAGTTGAAACATGGGTTGCAACGGAATAACCACTGGCGAACCAACCAAATTGATCTCCATAATGTCGCCCGTGAATTTCCACCAACGCTGCATCACCTTGATGCTGGGGTAGGGCATCCATCTTGTGATCTATAGTGCGGCGGAGGACAGCAAATAGCCTATGTGTCTCTTCCTCAAGAAAGATGCTGTAGTCCGAAATTCCAGTGAGGTGTCAGAGTGACTTAGTTTGGATAAAAACAAAATTAACTGTTATCCAATTTGTGAGGCTATTGGAGTTTAAAGAGCAGTAAAAAAGGTCACAATTGTAGGCTTTGTTGTTTGAAAATACAGTTACAGTTTGTGGTGAATTTTTTCAGATTTTTAATTTTAACCCTCTGGCAATAAAATTGTTATTTTTATCCTGGAATACCACTCGGCGACGTTTTCAATCTCCTCGTCAGTCAGCATTTGAGCGATAATGCTCATCTGTG
>LWDU01040860.1_pt1 | contig 25857 bp, 35 predicted proteins | sample 727161 | NCBI WGS metagenome assembly LWDU01 (sample SAMN04566230, study PRJNA314399) | hydrothermal vent metagenome | isolation source: deep sea hydrothermal plume seawater | place: Mexico: Gulf of California, Guaymas Basin | collected 2004-07-11
GGCTTCCTCCCGGTATCCGGGGGGGCAGGGCCCTGTTGCCCTTGACCCCACACCTTGGATCCCTAAGATTCTTCCCCCCCGACAAGCCTGCGTGGGCTCACGGCGATCCAACAGGAGCCGGCCCCCCACGTCCTTGCGGAACACCAACCGACTATGCCGACCATCAACCAACTAGTGCGCAAGGGCCGCAAGAAGCCCATCAAGCGCTCCAAGTCACCCGTTCTGGACAGTTGCCCGCAGAAGCGTGGCGTCTGCCTTCAGGTGAAGACCCAGACCCCCAAGAAGCCGAACTCGGCACTGCGTAAGACGGCTCGAGTGCGTCTTTCCAATGGGAAGGAAGTCACCGCCTACATTCCCGGTGAGGGCCACAACCTGCAGGAGCACTCCGTTGTGCTGCTACGCGGCGGTCGTGTTCGCGACTTGCCCGGCGTTCGATATCACATCCTGCGTGGAACCCATGACACTTCCGGCGTGGAAGGTCGTGGTCAGGCCCGTTCCAAGTACGGCACGAAGAAGCCCAAGAAGTAACACCAGCAGGATTGATCCCTGCCCAACAGCCACGAAGAGGCTGCCGCAGGGAACGAACCCACCCCCATCCAACGCAACCACTCGCCGAGTTAGACCATGCCCCGCAACTACAAGTCCACCGCCGTCTACACCAAGCCGGACCCCAAGTTTGGCTCCCTGTTGGCGTCCAAGCTCATCAATGCGGTGATGCTGGACGGCAAGAAGAGCACCGCCCAAAAGGTGTTCTACGACGCTCTCGACCTGGCGAGCAAGAAGCTGCCTGAGGCCGAAGACCAGACCGAGATTTTCACGAAGGCGCTGGAGAACGTGCGGCCCCTGGTTGAAGTGCGCTCCAAGCGCGTGGGCGGATCCAACTATCAGATTCCGCGCGAGGTCAAGCGCGCACGCCAGCAGGCCCTGGCTATCCGTTGGATCGTGGACTTTGCCCGCAAGAAGAAGGGCAAGCCCATGTCTGAACGCCTGGCCGAAGAGCTGGTTGACGCCTACAACGGCACGGGCCAGTCCGTGCAGTGGAAAGAGAACATCCACAAGATGGCCGAGGCCAACAAGGCCTACGCTCACTTCGCCCGCTGATCACGGCGCGTCCCATGGGGCTCGCAAGGTCTGGGTTCTGCCGCGCGAGCGGCAAGTGTGTGAGGTCAGACCATGAGGCTCTCCAATGGACGTCCTGATCCTGCGCGATCCCCGCGAGTCTGAGCGCAAGTGTTCTCTGACGCCCCTTAGAGGCGTGGAAGGGATCCGCTTCGTGAATCACGTTCCGGGTCGCACCCTTGCCGCGGAGGGCCGGATCCTGCTGACCCCCGAGGCCCCCGAGCTCACTCTGGCGGATGCGGGGCGTGGATTGCTCCTGGTGGACAGCAACTGGCGACGGGCCCCGCGCCTGCGCGAGGCCTTGGTGGGGGACTTCCTACCCCGCAGCCTGCCCCCCCTCAAGACGGCCTACCCTCGCAAGAGCCAGGTATTCGTCGATCCCGAGCAGGGCCTCGCCTCCGTGGAGGCCCTCTACGCGGCGCTGGCCCTTCTGGGGGAGCCGCGGCCCGACCTCTTGGAGGGGTATCGCTGGAAGAGCGAGTTCCTTGCCCAGAACCCCGGTCTTCCTGGCCCGAATTCAGACGACCGCTCCTAGAGAGCCCGAGCCGCCTTTGGGGCAGGGCCCGGCCTATCGGTAGGATGCTCCCATGTCCCTGGCCGATCTGCGCAACATCGGCATCGTGGCCCACATCGATGCGGGCAAGACCACGGTGACCGAGCGAATCCTGCACCTGACCGGGGTGGAGCATCGGGTGGGTCGAGTGGATGAGGGTACGGCCACGATGGACTGGATGGCCGAGGAACGCGAGCGTGGCATTACCATCACCAGCGCGGCTACCCACGTCACTTGGGGTCTGGGGGCCATCAACATCATCGACACCCCTGGCCACGTGGACTTCACCGTGGAGGTCGAGCGCTGCATGCGTGTTCTCGATGGGGCCGTGCTCGTCCTTGACGCGGTGGCCGGTGTGCAGGCACAGACCGAAACCGTCTGGCGCCAGATGCAGGCGCAGAACCTGGCTTGCATTGCCTTCATCAACAAGTGTGACAAGCCAGGGGCCGACGTGCTCGCAGCTTGTCAGTCCATGCAGGAGCGGCTCGGCGCGACCAGCATTCCAGTGGCCTATCCGATTGTTGAGGAGGACAAGCTCGTAGGGATCGTGGACTGCCTGACCCTCCAGGCGTGGGGGCTGGACGACCGGGGGAATAGGCAGGCCCGCGAGGTGCCTGCTGGAATCGTCGACGAAGTTGGGGTCTTGCGAGCCGAGGTGTTCGACGTTCTGGCAGAGGAAAACGAAGCCGTGATGGAGGCCGTGGTGGAGGGCCGTGAGCCAGATCCTCAGAGCGTGCAACAGGCCTTACGCGAGCGGGTCATGGCGGGCACCTTGATACCGGCCCTGTGCGGTGCCGCCCTGCGCGGGATCGGGGTGGAGTTGCTCCTCGACGGCATCCTTGCCTGGCTTCCTAGCCCCCTGGATCTTCCTCCCGTGGAAGGCACGGCCCCTGACGGCGCCGACTCCGAGGGGGCGCCTCCTCCGCCTCCGCGGCCCGCCGATGTCGATGGTTCGACAACCGCTCTGGCGTTCAAGGTGCAATCCTCGGCACACGGCGACCTGACCTTTGTGCGCGTCTACGCCGGCCGCTTGAAGAGCGGGGGGAAGGCCTGGAACCCGCGCACGCGCTGTATGGAGCGCATCGGTCGCATCCAACGCATGCACGCAGATCATGGCGAGACCCTCGAGGAAGCGGTCGCGGGGGACATCGCGGTACTCGTGGGCCTGAAGAACACGGCCACCGGTGACACCCTGTGTGACCGCGCCGATCCGATTCAACTCGAGTCCCTGACCTTCCCCGATCCCGTTATCGCACTGATCGTTGAGCCCGAGGCAGGTCCGGACCGGGACAAGCTGCGCTCCGCCCTGGACCGTCTGGCACGGGAGGACCCTTCACTACACGTGATGGAGGACGAAGATTCGGGGCAGTGGACTCTTCAGGGAATGGGTGAACTGCACCTGGAGGTCAATCTGCACCGCCTGACCGGGGAATTTGGCGTTACCCCGCGCGTGGGCCAACCTCGCGTTCGATACCGGGAGGCCATCACGGGCGTGGGCAAGGGTGCCGGCCGGGTGGACCAGGCCCTTGGCGGGCAGGAGGTCTTCGGGTCCGTGGACCTGGAGGTTCACCCGGCAACGGACGACCAGCCAACGGATGCGGGATGGGATGTGAGTTGGCCAGGGGGCGTGGACCTGCCCCAGCAGATACGCCTCGCCGTGGAGGAGGCCGTGGGCCAGGATTCGATGGGGGGGCCTCGATTCGGATACGCCCTCGTTGCAGGAGCGGTGCAGATCACCGCCGTGGGCCGCCATCCCGAGCGCGAGGATCCGGGAGCCTATGCGCGGGCCGCCACGCTGGCCTTGGGACATGCCCTGCGGGATGCCCCTGCCTGCTTGCTGGAGCCCCGCATGTCCTTCGAGGTTCAAACTCCGGAGGCGTTCTCCAGTGGGATCATTGCGGATTTAGCTGCCCGCCGGGCGGTCGTGGGGGAGGTGCTTGCCGAGGGGGACCTGCGCACCATCACCGGCACGGTTGCCCTCGGGCAGATGTTCGGCTACTCCACTGCGGTCCGCTCCCTGTCCCAGGGGCGGGCGGGGTTCAGCTTGACGCCAGCGGGGTTCGTGGAGGTGCCGGAGGAGGAGCTGAAGGCCCGGGGCCTCTCCTGGCTCTGAGGGAATGCTCGGCCTACTCACGGTTCCACCCTATTTGCAATTTGGAATGGATCATCTCCATTAAGGCCGTTTACGACGACTCCTGCCGTTCCTGCGCCCCCGAAAGGGCTGGGAGATGAACTCGGCTGCCCAAACGGCCTCCCTGGCTCCAGGTACGGATCCTGGCGCGGAGAGAGGGTGGGGCGTCTCCGTGGCTCGGGGTTCATCCCTTGCCGCGACCGGGGGCGAGAGCAGAGTGGTGAGGATCTGCCCCAGCAGTGTTGACCCTCCCCCCCCTTGCCGCTATCGTCTCCCCCCCATAACCGCGTCGAGCGGGGTTTGGCTGGGTCGTGACCCTGGCCTTGCGCCTCATTTGCAGCGGCCAAAAGGTGCCCGTCTACGGGTGTTCTGCAATCCAAATAGAATCCGTTTCGTCGCTGGCACCCCAGTCAGCATCCCTCCTACGACCTGCTCCGTGACCCATTAAGTGGCCTTGTGGCCATGGTATGCCGTCGCTGGCCTAAAACTATCCCGCTCCTCTCGCCCCTCCAAGCGAGCGTTGCACGCCACTCACACTCCGCACCGATCTACCCCAACCCGCTCGTCTGAAACCGTGATCCACGGTCTGCGACGGGCACCGACAGCATGAGCGAAAAGATTCAAATCCGAATGGAGGCCTACGACCACGAGGCACTGGACCAGTCTAGTGTCGAGATTGTGGAGACAGCGCGACGTACTGGCGCGCAGGTGGCTGGACCCATTCCGCTCCCCACGCGGATCGAGCGCTACACCGTCTTGCGCTCTCCGTTCATCGACAAGAAATCGCGCGAGCAGTTCGAGATCCGAACGCACAAGCGGTTGATCTACATCTCCGAGCCGACGTCTCAAACCATCGACTCACTCTCTTCCCTCAATATGCCCGCGGGCGTGGACATCCGTATCAAGGCCTAGGGCCGCGAGCGTCGGCAAGCGCCGACGAAGGACACTGAGCACACGGGTGCCAGGACCACGAACTGCGACTGACAGACAGCTCCCTCGGCTTGTTCGCGAGCCGAGGACACCTTCCAAATCAAACCTCCGACCGCGTGGCCAAGCGTTTATGTCCTCAACTTGAGGGCACTTGGTCGAACCGGTACTAACCCCCTCTATCTCTCGGGAATCATGACGCTGATTCTAGGGCGCAAAAAAGGCATGACGCAGTTGTTTGCCGAAGACGGCACAGCCACAGGCTGTACCGTCGTCGAAGCAGGCCCCTGTGTGGTCATGCAGGTTCGAACTCAGGAACGCGACGGCTACGATGCCGTCCAACTGGGATTCGAGGACCTTCCGGACCGCTTGGCTAAGAAGCCCATGCGTGGGGCGGCCAAGGTTGCAGGAACTGCTCCTAAGCGCTTCCTGCGCGAGGACCGCCTCAAGGAGCCCGCTGAAATGGGCGTGGGGGACTCGGTCACGGTCGAGGAATTCAACGAAGGCGACCTGGTGGACGTGATAGGCACCAGTAAGGGGCGCGGTTTCGCCGGAACGATCAAGCGCCACGGGTTTTCACGTGGTCCGAAGACCCACGGCTCCATGAACTACCGCCGTCCGGGCTCCATCGGCTGCTCGGCCTATCCCGGTCGCGTGATCAAGGGCAAGCGCATGTCGGGCCACTATGGCGCCAAGCGCAAGACCAGCAAGAACCTCGAGATCCTGCGTGTGGACCAGGATCGCGGACTCCTCTTCGTCAAGGGCGCGATCCCTGGCCCCAATGGCGGTTTTGTCCAAGTCCAGTCGGCCCGAACAGGCGTCAAGAAAGGCTGATCTCCATGCAAGTCAAGAGCTATAAGGCCGGCAACGTGGGCGAAGTCGAATTCGACGAGAGCTCCTTCGGTGGCAAGGTTCTCTATCGCACCTTGAAGGACGCGGTGGTCATGCACATGGCCAACCAGCGCCAGGGCACAGCGAAGGTCCGCGGCCGCTCCGAGGTCAAGGGCACCAACGCCAAACCCTACAAGCAAAAGCACACGGGTCGTGCGCGTGCCGGCGACCGCAAGTCGCCCATTTGGCGCGGCGGTGGAACCGTCTTCGGCCCTCACCCGCGAGACTACTCCTACCACATGCCCGCCAAGGCGCGTCGTGTGGCCCTGCGCTCCGCTCTGGCGGGGAAGATCGCCGATGGGGAACTCGTCATCGCCGACTTCGGTGAGTTCAGTCAGCCCTCGTCCAAGGCGGCGCGCAAGATCCTGAACGACCTGGGTTCTCCCAATCGGGCGTGCATCGTGATTTCAGAGCGCAATACGAACCTCTGGAAGTCCTTCAGGAACTTCCCCCGTGTTGCCGTGCGCGTGGCAGACGAGCTGTGCACCTTCGATGTGGTCAATGGTGGCCTGATCATCGCTGAACGCGGTGCGGTGGACAGCGTGAGCGCCAGAGTCGGCGTCTCGGCCAAGCCTGAGGGAGGCAAGTAGTCATGAACACCAGTCAGCGCATGTACGACATCGTCGCCAAGCCGGTGATCACTGAGAAAGGCAGCATGGATTCAGCCGTGCGCAACGCCTACCACTTCCACGTCCCCCGGGATGCCAACAAGGTGGAGATCCGCCAGGCTGTCGAGGCTGTGTTTGAAGTGAGGGTGGAGTCGGTCAACACGTTGACCGTGATGGGCAAGACCCGTCGTCGTGGTTGGGTGGCCGGAAGGCGTCCCGACTGGAAGAAGGCCATGGTGACTCTGGAGGAGGGGCAAACGATCGACGTCTTCTAGGCCGCAGCTCTCTGGGGTGCTGCTTCACAAAGCAGGTACCCCCGACGCCGCCTGATGAACAACGACCAAAACTGTTATGGGCATTCGCAAATACAAGCCGACCTCGCCTGGACGCCGCCATGGCAGCGTCCTGGACTACTCCGAAATCACCTGCACCACTCCTGAGAAGTCGCTCCTGCGGCCTCTCAAGAAGACGGGCGGGCGCAACAATCGTGGGCGCATCACCTGTCGTCACCGCGGGGGCGGGCACAAACGCCGCTATCGCCTGATCGACTTCAAGCGCAACAAGGATGGTGTCCCCGCTCGCGTGGCCACCATCGAGTACGACCCCAACCGCACCTGCTTCATTTCCAAGCTGGTGTATGCGGACGGGGAGAAGCGTTACATCTTGGCCCCCATCGGCCTCGAGGTTGGACAGACCATCACCTCTGGAGCTGCCGCGGAGCCCAACCCGGGCAACGCTCTGCCCCTTGAGAACATCCCCGTCGGTGTGCAAGTGCACAATGTCGAGCTGCAGCCTGGCCGCGGTGGCCAGATCTGTCGTAGCGCCGGAACCGCCGCTCAATTGCAGGCGCGGGAAGGCTCCTACGCAGTGCTCCTGCTGCCGTCGGGCGAGTTGCGCCGTATCCACGTGACCTGCCGTGCCACCATCGGGCGCGTGGGCAACACGGACTATCAGAACGTGAAACTGGGCAAGGCTGGCCGCAGGCGCCACCTTGGCCGCCGTCCGCACGTCCGCGGAACGGCCATGAACCCCGTCGATCACCCCATGGGTGGTGGCGAGGGTCGAACTGCCGGGGGCCGTCACCCCTGCTCTCCCACCGCCGTGTTGGCCAAGGGCGGGCGTACCCGTCGCCGCAACCACCCGACGGATCGCTTTATCATCCGTCGTCGTAAGAAGAGGTAGCTCTAGACCATGGGACGTAGTCTAAAAAAAGGGCCGTACATCGACCCCAAACTCGCCGCAAAGGTGGAGGCCCAAAATATGGCCGGCACCCACGACCCCATCATGACATGGGCGCGCGCGTGTACCATTCCGCCCGACTTCATCGGGCACACCTTCATGGTCCACAACGGCAAGCAACACCTCAAGGTCGCTGTGACCGAGGACATGGTGGGGCACAAGCTGGGAGAGTTCTCTCAGACCCGCATGTTCCGTGGTCACACCAACAAGAAGGAAGCTCAGAAGATCCGCTGAGCCACTCGCTAATTGGAGAACACCTTGACCACCCTTCAAAAAGACTATCGCGCCAAGCACCGCTACGCGCGCATCACGCAGCGCAAGGCACGCCTGATTGCGGACCTCATCCGGGGCCGCTCGGCAAACGAGGCCTTCGAGCTGCTTGAATTTGCACCACAACGTGCCGCCGCCTTCTACGTCAAGGTTCTCAAGTCTGCTGTGGCTAACGCCGCCCAGGACGAGAGCGTCGACCTGAACCGCTTGGTTGTTGTGGATGCACGCGCTGACGATGGCCCGATGCTGAACAACCGTTTGCGCTGGCGTGCGGGCCCCCAGGGGCGCGCGATGCCCTTCGCAAAGAAGACCAGCCACCTGACCGTGGCCGTAGCCGTGGCCGAGGAGGCTCCGGCTGAGAAGCCCAAGGCCAAGTCCAAGGCCAAGCCGAAAGCNNNGGAGCCCGCAGAGGAGCCCGCAGAGGAGCCCGCAGAGGAGCCCGCAGAGGAGCCCGCAGAAGAGGATGCAGCCTCAGATTCAACCGACGACACCTCCGGCGAGAGCGCCGAGGACCCCCCCTCCTCCGAAGAGAAGGAGAGCTAAAGAAACCTCATGGGACAGAAGATCCATCCGACCGGTTACCGCATCGGCATCATCGAGCCCTGGGCCTCCCGCTGGCACGGGGGTAAGAACTTTGCGGAGTTCCTGCTTCAAGACAAGCAGATTCGCAATCACGTGCAGAAGGAGTACGGCTCCGCCGGAATCCCCCGTATCGAGATCGAACGCACTGGCGAAGCCGTCAACGTCGTGATCTACACCGCGCGTCCCGGGGTGTTGGTGGGCCGTAAAGGCGTGCGTATTGATCAACTCAAGGAAGAGCTGCAGAAAATCGCTGGCACCATCGTGCATCTGACCATCCACGAGGTGAAGCGCCCCGAACTCTCAGCTAACCTCGTTGCCGAGGTGATCGCCGACGCGCTCAAGCGCCGCATGGCCTTCCGTCGTGCAGTCAAGAAGGCCATTCAAACCACGATTCAAGCCGGCGCCGAGGGAATCAAGGTGGAGATCAACGGTCGCCTGGGTGGGGCAGACATGGCACGCACGGCCAAGGAGCGCGAAGGACGCGTGCCGCTCTCGACCCTGCAAGCCCACGTGGAGTACGGGACCGCCAGAAGCCACACAACCTTCGGGATCATCGGCGTGAAGGTCTGGATCTACAAGGGCGATATCGACCGTGGACAGAAGGTCAACTACCGCCAGGTTTCGGCAGCGAGCGGACGCATGGATCGCGGTGGTCCGCGCCGCGGACGATCGGGCGGACGCCGAGACGGTGGCGGCGGAGGGCGCAGCTAATGGCTTACATGCCCAAGAGAACGAAGCACCGCAAGGTGATGCGCGGCAAGGTGAAGGGCTACGCCCAGCGTGGCAACCGCGTGAGCTTTGGGGACTACGGCCTGCAGGCCCTGGATCCCGGCTGGATAGACGGACGCCAACTGGAGGCCGCTCGCGTGGCCGCGAACCGGGCCACCGGCGGTACCGCCAAGATCTGGATCCGGATCTTCCCTGACAAGCCCGTCACTGCGAAGCCCGCCGAAACCCGCATGGGTAAAGGCAAGGGAGACCTCGATCACTGGGTGGCCGTTGTGCGCCCGGGCACCGTTCTTTTTGAACTGGGAAACTGCAGTGAAGACGATGCTCGCCTCGCGTTCAAGCGCATCGCACACAAGATGCCCATCAAGGTTCGGATGATCCGGAGGCTCCCCTCCCACTAGCGTGGGCCCCAATCCATGAAGATCGACGAAATTGATAGCAAGACCGATTCGGAGCTTGCCTACGACCTCGGCCAGATGCGCAAGGAGCTTTTTGACCTGCGTTTCAGTGCCGTCGCGGGTAGCTCATCGAATACAGCCCAGATTAAAGTCATCCGACGTTCCATCGCGCGCGTGCATACCGTTTTGCACGAGCGTCGGAGCGGAATCCACGGCAAGGCGCCCAAGCAATAGAGCGATGAGCGAGACCCAAGAAAGAAACAGTCGCAAGGTACTCCAAGGCGTTGTCTCGGGAGCGAAGACCGACAAGACCATCACGGTCACTGTCGAACGACGCTTCCAGCACCCCAAGTACCGCAAGTTCATGCGTCGCCACGTCAAGGTGTATGCCCATGACGAGACCAACCAGGCCTCTGAGGGAGATACCGTTGAGGTTGTCGAGTGCCGTCCACTCTCCAAGCTGAAGCGTTGGCGTTTCGTCCGGGTAGTCTCGGGGGCCGTCATGCCCCTAGAGACCCCCACGGACGTGGCATCGTCGGCTGAAGCATCGGGAGATGAAGCATGATCCAGATGCAAACAACTCTGGACGTTGCAGATAACACGGGCGCCAAGCTCGTGCGGTGCATAAAAGTCTTGGGCGGAACAAACAGGCGCTATGCCAGCCTTGGTGACGTGATCGTCGCCTCCGTGCAGAAGTCCATCGCAGGCTCCGAACTGAAGACCGGCACCATTGTCAAAGGCGTGGTCGTGCGCGTGAAGAAGAACACCCGCCGGGCGGATGGTTCGTACGTGCGCTTCGATCGGAACGCCTTGGTTATCATCGACCAGGACGGCAATCCGCGAGGGACGCGTATCTTTGGTGCCGTGGCTCGTGAACTGCGAGAGCAGAACTACATGAAGATTGTGTCCCTGGCGCAGGAGGTTATCTGATGCACGTCAACACCGGAGACCAGGTGATCGTCATCGCCGGCAACAACAAGGGTCGCACAGGTAAAGTCCTGGAAGTTCAGCGACAGAGGAATCGGGTCGTGGTCGAGGGCGTCAACATGCGTACCAAGCACCAGAAACCCACTCAGCAGAATCCTCAGGGGGATCGGATCCAGCAGGAATGCGCGGTCCACGCCAGCAACGTCATGTTGCTGGACCCCGAGACGGGCAAGGGGACGCGCAAGCGCCCCAAGAAGGACTAGGAAGCCATGAGTTCCACTACCACCACCCCTAGGCTGAAACAGATGTACCAATCGGACGTGCGGCCGAAGCTCAAGGAGGGCTTCGGGATCACGAACGAGCACGCCGTGCCGACGATCGAGAAGATCGTCATCAACATGGGTGTGAAAGGGGCCGTTGAGTCCAAGGCCAAGGTTGAGACCGCAGCGGGGCAGTTGGCAACGATCAGCGGCCAGAAGCCGACTGTGCGCCTTGCCAAGCACGCCATCGCCGGCTTCAAGCTGCGTGAGGGGATGCCCATCGGCTGTGCCGTCACCCTGCGCGGTGATCGCATGTGGGAGTTCGCGGATAGGCTGATCTCGGTCGTCATGCCCAGAATTCGTGACTTCCGCGGCGTCAAGGACAAGCTCGACGGCCGTGGTAACTACTCCATGGGCCTCGCCGAGCAGAGCGTGTTCCCCGAGATCGACTTCGATCGCATTGAATTCCAGCAGGGGATGGACATCACGTTCGTGACCACTGCCGCGACCGACGAACTAGCCTACGCCCTGCTCAAGAACCTCGGCATGCCCTTCAAGAACCGCAACGCCAACAAGGGCAAGAAGTAGATCCATGGCAAAGAAATCTCTGATCGCCAAGAACGCTCGGCCCCCCAAGTTCTCGACTCGGGCTTACACACGCTGCAACTTCTGCGGCCGCCCCCGTGCCGTCTATCGCAAGTTCGGAATCTGCCGCATCTGCCTCCGTGAGCGCGCCCACTTGGGCGAGATCCCCGGCATGCGAAAGGCCTCCTGGTAGGAATCACAGCCATGATGACCGATCCCATCGCGGACATGCTTACTCGCATCCGCAACAGCAACTCCATCTGTCAGCCCCAAGTCAGCATGCCGGCGAGCAAGCTGCGCGTGGCTATTGCTCAGGTTCTCACCGAAGAGGGCTTTGTAGCCAGCTACAGCGTCGAACCCGGCACACCGGGAAGCACCCTCACCATCGAGCTCAAGTATGGGATCGAAGGAGAGAAGGTCATTCGTCACATCGAACGCATAAGCAAGCCCGGCTGTCGTGTCTACGCTGGTGCTGACGAGCTCAAGCCCGTTCTGCGCGGCCAGGGCATCCACGTTGTATCCACTCCCAAGGGCGTGCTCTCGGACCGCAAGGCCCGCGAAATGCGCGTCGGTGGGGAAGTTCTCGCGCAGGTCTACTAGACCCGCAACCCGTCACCACTCGAGATTTCAACCATGTCCCGCATCGGCAAGGCACCCATCCCCATCCCCTCAGGCGTCAACGTTGACGTGAAGGGAGAAGAGGTCAGCGTTAAAGGCCCCAAGGGGGCTCTTAGCATGCCCTTCCGCCCGGAAGTTGCCGTGGCCGTTGAGGGCAACGAAGCCGTTGTGACTCTCACGGGAACCGGCATCCCCCGGGAGGCACGTGCTTTCCACGGCCTTACCCGGGCCCTGATCAACAACATGGTCGTCGGGGTCAGCACCGGCTTCACGAAGAAGCTTGAGATCCACGGCGTCGGCTGGAACTGCAAGACCCAGGGCAAGAACATCGTGCTGAACATCGGCTTCTGCCATTCGGTCGACATTCCTATCCCGGACGGGATCGACGTGGACTGCCCAAATGCAACGGCCATGACCATCAGTGGTTACGACCGCCAGCAGGTGGGCCAATTGGCCGCCGTGGTGCGCGCCGTACGCCCGCCCGAGCCCTACAAGGGCAAGGGTATTCGTTACTCCGGTGAGTACGTCCGCCGCAAGGCCGGCAAGAGTTTCGGTAGCTAATCATGACTAAGGCCAAGTCCAACCTGAAGACCAAGCGTCGCAGACGCCGCACTCTCGGCGGTCGTTCGCGCCAGCGCTTGGGTACTGATCGCCCCCGGCTTTCCGTACATCGAACCCTCAAGCACATTTCTGCCCAGGTCATCGACGATGGGGAAGGGCGCACCCTCGCTGCCGTCTCCTCCACGTCCAAGGCCTTGGCCGACTCCCTCAATGGCAAGAACAAGACCGAGCGCGCCACGGTGATCGGCGCTGAGATTGCCCGGTTGGCCAAGGAGGCGGGCGTTGACGCCGTCGCCTTCGACCGCGGCTATTCCAAGTACCACGGGCGCGTCAAGGCGCTCGCCGAAGCGGCCCGTGAAGGCGGCCTGCAATTCTAGGCGCTGTCCAAAGATCATGAAGCACTCCATCGAATACCTCGATCACGTCGAAGTCGACCAGATCACGAACCTCGCCGAGCAGTTGATCACGGTCAACCGCTGCGCCGCCGTCGTTAAGGGTGGCCGCCGTTTCTCCTTCTCCGCTCTGGTTGTGGTGGGGGACCGCGAAGGTCACGTAGGCCATGGATTCGGCAAGGCCCGGCAGGTGCCTGGCTGCATCGAGAAAGCCAATAAGGACGGACGCAAGCACCTCGTGGCAGTGCCCATGACAGCGTGGGGATCGATTCCGCACGAGGTTCAGGGCGAGTTCTGTGGGGCTCGTATCACCCTAGTGCCCGCCTCCGATGGAACGGGCATCATCGCTGGTGCTTCGGTGCGTGCGGTGGCGGAGATGGCGGGCATCAAGAACCTGCTCTCCAAGTCCCACGGCTCGACCAATCCGATCAACCTCGTCAAGGCCACCTTGGAGGCTCTCTCCAAGCTGCGCACCCCCGAGGCTGTCGCCAAACTCCGGGGCGTTGAGCTCTAAACCTGCGGGAAAAGACCAATGGACCTTCGAACAGTATGTGCCAAAGGCACCAAATATAAGGCTCGACATCGGATTGGGCGCGGGCCCGGTTCGGGCTCGGGAAAGACCAGTGGTCGTGGCCACAAGGGGCGCGGTGCGCGCTCCGGAGCCAGTCGCCGGCCGGGCTACGAGGGTGGTCAGATGCCCATCTATCGGCGCATTCCCAAGCGCGGCTTCACCAACGCACGCTTCCGCACGGAGTACACCACCATCAACGTAGAGGCTCTCAACGTGTTTGCGGACGGCGACGTGGTGGATCTCGAGGTCATCCTTGGACGCGGCCTTGTCAGTCGCACCTCGGATCTCTTGAAGGTCCTCGGAAACGGCAGCCTGGAGCGCAAGTTGACCGTGCGTGCTCAGAAATGCAGCGCCAGCGCGGTTGAGAAAATCACAGCGGCGGGCGGCGAGATCGTCACCCTCAACGCCCGCGGCAAGGAGATCTCTGAGGCCGACGAGGCAGAGGCCAAGCCCAAGAAAAAGGCCAAGGCCAAGGCCAAGGCCGAGGCCAAGCCCGAAGCTGAGCCCGAAGCTGAGCCCGAAGCTGAGCCCGAAGCTGAAGAAGCCCCCGAAGAGTCCGACGATGACCCGAAAGGGGAAGGCGAGGCCTAGGGAGTGGAGAACAGCCTCCTCAAACTATTCCGTGTCCCCGAGACGCGGGAAAAGATCTTCAGGACCTTGGGCCTGTTGATCTGCTATCGCGTGGGGTTCCAGGTGCCTCTGCCGGGGATGAGCATTGACTTCATCCAGCGCAGTTCGGATACGGGGATCTTCGGTTTGCTGTCTGCCCTGTCGGGTGGCGCCATCGGCCAGACCACGATCTTCGCCCTGGGCATAATGCCCTACATCTCGGCATCCATCATCTTCTCCATGCTGACCAAGGTCTCCCCGACCCTGGAAGCCGTGGCCAAGGAGGGGGCGGCCGGACAGAAGAAAATCAACCAGTGGACCCGCCTGTGTGTCGTGCCGATCGCGCTCGTTCAGGCCATCTTCATCTACACCGGTGTGTTCCTGAACTACGCCGACCAGATGGTGGATCCCTCCATGCAGGGCCACTCGACGAGATTGGCCTTTGTGGTCATCGCCGGACTGATGGGTGGTGCGCTGCTCGTCATGTGGATTGGTGAGTTGATCACGGAATACGGTGTGGGCAACGGTGCATCCTTGATCATCATGGCCGGCATCATCGTCAACTTGCCCTCCAGCTTCGCGACCATCGCCAAGAATCCGGACTTCTGGCAGACCTTGATGACCATGGTCGGCATCTGGATCGTCACCATTTTTGTCGTGGTGTTCATGCACAAGGGGGCCCGCCGTGTCCCCATCCAGTACGCCAGGCTGACCCGGGGTCGCCGCGTCTACGGCGGCCAGCGCCACTACTTGCCCCTGAAGGTCAACATGGCCGGCGTGATGCCCATCATCTTCGCCTCGGTTCTCTTCGTGATCCCGGGCATCCTCTTTCAGTGGTTGGGATGGGGGCGCATGGAGCGCATCTTCCAAGACCAGACGGGCTTCATCTACGTCACCATGTATGCGGGCCTGATCTTCTCCTTCTCGTTCTTCTGGAACCGGCTGATGTTCCAACCTGAAGAGATCGCCAATAACCTGCGTGAGAGCGGTTCCTTCATCCCGGGCATCCGACCCGGCGTCAAGACAGCGGAGTACCTCTCAAACGTGCTCACTCGCGTCACCTTGGCCGGCGCCGCCTTCTTGGCCGCCGTTGCCGTCCTGCCCAACTTCGTTACCGAAGGACAGGGCATGACCACTCAGATGCGTTACTTCCTGGGTGGCACCTCAGTGCTCATCGTGGTGGGGGTGGCTTTGGAGTTGGTGGACAAGCTCAACTCGCAGCTGGTCATGCGCCAATACGAGGGCGGCGACAAAGATTCCAGCGGCGGCAAGTCCGGCGGTCGGAGCACTTCCTGGACGTCCAAGGAGGGCAGCTGACTCATGACCCGGGTCATCATTCTCCTCGGCGCACCTGGTGCGGGCAAAGGGACCCAGGCCGTGCGCCTGTCGCAAGCCCTTGGGCTCCCGCACGTCTCTACCGGCGACCTGTTCCGCGAGAACATCTCTCAGGGTACGGAGCTTGGTGGGCGCGCTAAGGCCTATCTGGAGTCCGGGCAGCTGGTGCCCGATGACCTGACCGTGGACATGCTCTTCGATCGTACCTCGCGTCCCGATTGCGCTGACGGCTACATGCTCGATGGCTTCCCGCGGACCGTGCCTCAGGCCGAAGCGTTGGGTGAACGACTCGGTGACGGCGCCCCCCTCACGGTGCTGAACATCGAGGTGCCCGACGACATCATTGTCGAGCGCTCTGCTGGCCGACTACTCTGCCGCGAGTGCGGGAACATTCAGCACAAGAGCTTCTCACCGCCCGCGCAGGAAGGTGTCTGCGACGCCTGCAGCGGAGAACTCTACCAGCGCAAGGACGATCAGCCGGAGGTGGTTCAGGAACGCCTCGGTGTGTACCACGCCCAAACCGAACCCCTGGTGGGCCACTACGGCGACCAGGGTGTGTGCCTCAGCGTGGATGGAAATCGGGCTCCCGACGAAGTGTTTGCGGGTTGCCTGGCAAGCTTGGAGGTGGAGGCGTGATGGCCAAGGAAGAACCGATCACCGTGGAAGCGGTCGTGACGGAAGCCCTGCCCAACGCCCGCTTTCGGGCCAAGCTGGAGTCAGGTCACGAAATCCTGGCCCACGTAAGCGGGAAGATGCGGATGCACTACATCCGTATCCTCCCCGGAGACAAGATCACGGTCGAAATGTCACCCTACGACCTGACCAAAGGGCGTATCACTTGCCGCGGTGAGCGGCGCAAACGAACCGGCGGACGCCGGAGACGGAGAAGGTAATGAAGGTTCGTAGTAGCGTGAGACGCATGTGTGCCCAATGCAAAATCGTCAAGCGACGTGGTGTTGTGCGCGTTATCTGTAAGGCCAATCCCCGACACAAGCAGCGACAAGGCAAATAACGGGCGAGCAACCAAGCCCCCACCGGAGAACTCAAAGTATGGCACGTGTAGTTGGTGTAGACATTCCGAACAACAAGCGCATGGATATTGCGCTGACCTACATTTTTGGTGTGGGTCGTAAGACTGCAACCAAGGTCTGTATAGACCTTGGCCTGGACCCGGCCATGAAGGCCAGCGACCTCACTGAGGAGCAGGTGACCACTCTCGCCAAGCACCTCCAAAAGGAATACTCCGTCGAGGGCCAACTGCGACGCGAGTCAGCCGCTGCCATCTCGCGTCTGCGGGACATCAACTGCTACCGGGGGCTTCGCCACCGTCGCAGTCTTCCCGTCCGCGGCCAACGAACCCGAACCAATGCCCGCACCCGCAAGGGTGCCAAGAAGACCGTTGCCGGCAAGAAGTCGGTCAAGGGAATGAAGTAACATGGCCAAGTCAACAAAACGCAAGCAGAAGAAAAACATCGTCAAGGGCATCGCTCACGTTCGTGCGACGTTCAACAACACCCATGTCACCCTCACATCGATGGGCGGGGACACCATTGCCTGGGGGACGGCAGGCGCCTGTGGTTTCAAGGGGACTCGTAAGAGCACGCCCTTCGCCGCCCAACGGGCCGCGGACCGGGCTTCGCAAGAAGCGCAGCGCCACGGCCTGAAGGAGATCGAGGTGCGCGTCAAGGGTGCCGGATCGGGCCGTGAATCTGCCGTACGGGCTCTGGCCAACTCGGGCCTGCGCATCACCCTGATCGAAGACGTTACACCGCTGCCTCACAACGGTTGCCGCGCCAAGAAGCGGCGCCGCGTCTAATCCACGCCTGACCTCACACACTCGACGGACACCAACAGATGGCACGCTACACCGGACCCAAGGTCAAACAATGTCGCCGGGAGGGGATGAACCTCTTCTTCCTGGGACAGAATACATCCAGCGGCAAGGTCGCCGTTCTCCAGCGCCGGGACTACCCGCCCGGAGTTCACGCCCAAAGTCGCCGCAAGATCACCGAGTACGGCGTGCGCCTGCGCGAGAAGCAGAAGCTCAAGCGCATTTTCGGTGTCTACGAGCGCCAGTTCATGCTGTATTTCCGTGAGGCGGATCGCCTCAAGGGCAACACCGGCGAGAACCTCCTGCAGATTCTCACCCGTCGCTTGGACAACGTGGTGCTCTCAGGGGGCTTCGCGCTTACCCTTCCTCAGGCGCGTCAGATGGTCAATCACGGCCACTATCTCGTCAACGGGAAGCGCTGCACGATTCCCTCGTATCAAGTCAAGCCGGGCGACGTAGTCGCCCCGCGCGCCAAGGAGAACACCAAGAAGTTCGTCTCTGAGGCCATCAATGTAACCAGTGGGGGAGTCATCCCCGGCTGGATGGACGTTAGCGCGGACACCATGTCGATCACGGTGAACGCACTTCCTAACCGAACCGATTTTCAGTTCCCCATACAAGAACAGCTCATTGTCGAGCTCTGCTCCAAGTAGGCAATTAGAGGAGTACTAGTCATGAGAATTCGCTGGCGTAATTTTGAGCTGCCCAACAATGTGCAGCCGGACGCGGACACCCTGACCGGGGAACACGGCCGCTTTGTAATCGAGCCCTTCGAACGAGGGTTCGGGCATACCATCGGCAACGGTCTGCGGCGCGTCCTGCTTTCCTCCATCGAGGGCGCAGCGGTAACCGCTGTGCGCATCGATGGCGCGTCCCACGAGTACGACTCCCTCGAGGGTGTCTACGAGGACGTGGTCGAGATCATCCTGAACATCAAGCGCCTCCGGGTGAACTTTGAAGGGGATGGTCCCATCATCTGCCGTATCAACAAGAGCGAGGAAGGCCCCGTCACGGGTGCCGACGTCGAGGTTGAAGGAGATGGCGAAGTGGCCAACCCGGACCTGCATCTGTGCATGCTGACGATGGACCGGGACTTCGTGGTGGAGTTGGACGTTGCCAAGGGGCGCGGCTACGTGCCCTCAGATGACAACCACAAGGAAGAGCACGGACTCGGGACTATTCCCGTGGACGCGATCTACTCGCCGGTCCAACGCGTGCGCTACTCGATCGAGGCCACCCGCGTGGGCAAGTTCACTAACTATGAGCGCCTGGTGCTCGAGATCTGGACGGACGGAACGGTCAGCCCTGAGATGGCCCTGACGGAAGGCGCCAAGATCTATCGCAAGCACCTGAACCCCTTCGTGATTGAGTCTGCCAGTTCTGACGACGACCCCCTCTTGGAGTCTCCTGCAGAATCGGGATTCAACGAGGTCAATCGCGAGACTGACGAGCTGTCAGGCATCCTTGCAGCACCCCTCTCGGACCTGGAACTCTCCGTGCGAGCCCGCAACTGTTTGGACAGTGCGAACATGCACACCATGAGGGACCTAGTATCCATGTCGGAAGCAGACGTAATGACCCTGAAGAACCTGGGCAAGACCAGCCTTCAGGAGATCCGAACCAAGCTGGCAGACCGTGGCCTGCGTCTCGGTATGGCCGTGGAAAACTAACCCCACATTCAATCCAATCCCCACCCGGTGCTGTCAGAGTGCCGGGGCAGCACCCTCCCAGAACAGTTCGATGCGACATCGCGTAGCAGGATTCAAGCTCGGCCGGACCACCAGCCACCGTATTGCCATGACCCGCAATATGGCCGTCTCGGTGATCGAGCACGAGCGCATCATTACCACCCTTCCCAAGGCCAAGGCGGTCAAGCCCTTCATCGAGAAGTTGGTAACCCTTGCCAAGGACCCCTGCCAGCACAACCGTCGCCGGGCCTTCTCCAAGCTCCGAGACAAAGAAGCAACGCAGAAGCTGTTCGACGTACTCGGGCCCCGTTTTCTGGAGCGTCCGGGCGGTTACTGCCGCATTCTCAAGCTGGCCAAGCGGCGGCTCGGGGATGGTGGTGAACGCGCCATCCTGGAATTCGTTGTGCGCACACCCCCCGAGGGGGGGGCAGCAGCGGAGTAGCTTCCCTGGTGGACGCTGGGGCTCCAAGCGCCCCTCCATCCACGGCCCTAGGTCTTGACGAGAGCGAGACGCTCGTGCCCCAGGATCTCCTGCAGTCCCAGGACCAGGTCCTGGTCAAGGGCCACCGCAGACTCACGCGGTAGCTTCACGCGGCGTAGGCTGCCGTCATTGCCTTGAACCTGGAACTGTACGGGAATGGCTCCCGAGTGCGATCCCAGGCATGATCGCAGGCGATCCAGCAGGCCAGAATCTTCAGGGCCCAGGGAGATCTGCAGGCTTCCCTGGAAGCGGGTCAGGGCATCTTCGATGGGGATGAGCTCCTCAAGAATGAGGGACGGCTCGTCACCTCGCGTCTCGATCTTGGCTTTGGCCAGCACGGTGGCGCCGTCGACCACAAGGTCCTTGTACTTCTCCAGCGTCTTGGGGAAAGCCGTCACGGCCACGCTGCCCTTCAGATCCTCCAAGCGGAAGCGGGCCATTTTCTTGCCGGCCATGCGCCCGTTGCGGATGGTCACGATGGCTGCCTGAAGGACTAGGCCCGCCAACATCACCATGCTGCCATCGTCGTAGCGACCCAGGTTGACCGTGGGGCACGTGGAGAGCAGCGAGACGAGACCCGCGCGTTCTTCCAGCGGATGACCTGAGAGGTAGAAGCCGAGGATTTCGAATTCGGCCGCCAGGGTGTCGTGACGATTCCAGCTTCGGCTCGGGTCGATGCAGCTCTGGCGATCGGAGTCGGATGCGTTCTCCTGGGGATCACCAAATACGTCCAACATGGACATCTGTCCAGAACGGCGATCCGCCGCGGCGCCCGCAGCTTCGGAGAGGGCACCCTCGAGTGCTGCGGCAATGGCCCCCCGATTGAATTCGGTGAAGTCGAAGGCGCCCGCGCGGATCACAGCCTCCCAGGCGATCTTGCCTGCGGCTGTGGGATCGACCATGGAGCACAACTCGTGCAGGCCCATCTCGGAAGAAGGGCTGTCCGGATTCTGCTGCTCCCAGTTATTGCGCCCTTCCACCATGGCTACCACGGCCTTGGAGCCCACACCCTTGATGGCGCCCAAGCCGAACCGGATGGTCTCAGCCCCTTCGGGGCTGAACTCCCACAGGGAGCGGCTCATGTCTGGAGGTGTAATCTCGATCGAGACGCGCTGGCAGTCGTCGATGAGGCTCTTCACCTTGTCCGAGTCACCCATCTCGCAGGAGAGGTTGGCAGCCATGAACGCGGTCCGGAAGTTCGCCTTCAGGAAGGCCGTCTGGTAGGTGATCATGGCGTAAGCCGCGGAGTGCGACTTATTGAAGCCGTAGCCCCCGAACTTGACGATGGTCTCCCACGTGTCCTCTGCGGCACGGCGGTCACAGCCGGCGGCCACGGCTCCCTCCACGAACTGGGACGAGAACTCCTGCATGATCTCCGGCTTCTTCTTGCCCATCGCCTTGCGCAGGTTGTCCGCGTCGTTGAGCGAGAAGCCGCCTAGAGCCACCGAGGCCAGCATGACCTGTTCTTGATAGACGATGCAGCCGTAGGTGCCTGCCAGGATTTCCTCAAGGCTCTCATGGGGGTAGGTGATGGCCTCCTTGCCGTGCTTGCGGTCGCAAAACATGTCGACCATTCCCGACTCCAAAGGGCCGGGTCGGTACAAGGCCAGAACAACCATCAGGTCCTCAAAGCAATCTGGCTTCAGGCGCGCGAGCAGCTTGCGCATGCCCTCGGATTCCAGTTGAAAGACCCCTAGCGTGTCGCCAGCGACCAGGAGCTTGTAGGTGGCCTCGTCTCCCGCTGGCAGGTTCTCGATGTCGGGAGCCGCGCCGCCCATGGCCCTGATATTGCCCAGGCAGCGGCTGATGATGGTCAGGGTGCGTAGCCCCAGGTAGTCCATCTTCAAGAGTCCCAGTTCTTCTAGCTCGGGCGCCGCGTACTGGGTGGTGATGTCATCTTTTATCTTGGCCAGGGGGACGAATTCCACCGTCGGGCGCGGCGTGATTACCACGCCCGCTGCGTGCGTGGAGGCGTGCCGCACGGATCCCTCGAGTTCGACGGAATACTTGAACAGGTCCGTCCACAGCGCGTCCGAGTCACGCTGGGCCCGCAGGTCGGGGTCGTTTTCCACGGCCTCCCTGAGGGGGGGGGCGCCGGGGCCGGCGGGGATCTTCTTCGCCACGCGGTCCACGTCGCGCAAGGGAATGTCGAGGACCCGTGCCACGTCACGCACCACCGTGCGCGAGGCCATGGTCCCAAAGGTGACGATCTGCGTCACGTTGTCCTGGCCGTACTTGTCACGCGTGTACTGGATGACCCTCTCGCGCCCCTCCTTGCAGAAGTCGATGTCGATGTCGGGCATGGACACGCGACTTGAGTTCAAGAAGCGCTCGAAGAGCAGTCCGTACTTCAGCGGGTCGAGGCGTGTGATGTCGAGGAGGTAGGAGACAATGGAACCCACAGCGGAGCCTCGCCCCGGGCCAACGGGAATGTCGTGCTCTCGCGCCCAGCGCACCAGGTCCCAGACGATTAGGAAGTAGGAGACAAATCCCAGGTCTCGGATGACCTTCTTCTCGTGCTCCAAGCGCTCGCGTGCCGCCTGGTGGGTGTTGCCGTAAACCGCCTCAAGGCGTTCCTCAAGCAGTCGATCGAACAGCGCCTCGGCGGACTCGTCCGTTCCCGTCTCGAACTCGGGCACGTGGTACTTGCCCAGCTCCAGTTCCACGTCCACCTGGTCAGCGACGTCCATGGTGGCCGTCACGGATTCGGGCACGTCGCGGAACAGGTGACCCATTTCCTCCCTTGAGCGGAAGAAAAGGGAGTCCGTATCGAATCGGAAGCGCTCCTTGTCGTCGCGCTTGGCACCCGTGTTGATACACAGCAGGATGTCCTGTGCCACGCAGTCTTCGTGGCGCAGGTAGTGGATGTCATTGGTGGCGACCAGGGGAATGCGGAGGCGATCCTTCAGACGCACCAGGGCTTCATTGACCGTGTTCTGGTCGTCGATGCCGTTGCGTTGCAGCTCCAACCAGAAGTGGTCGCGGCCAAAGAGGTCGGACAGGTGTGAGGCCAACTGCTCGGCTTCGGATTCCTTGCCCCTGAGGAACAACTGATTGATGCGTCCCCCCAGGCACCCCGAGAGGCAGTTGATGCCCGCCGCGTGCTGATCCAACAACTCCCAGTCAATGCGCGGCCGCGTGTGTAGGCCCTCGAGGTAGGCCGCCGAAGCGAGCTTGAGCAGGTTCTGGTAGCCCTCCTTGTTGCGGGCCAGCAGGGTCAGGTGGCTGTAGCCGTTGCCCTTGCGCTTGTTGTGCCCCTCGTGCATGGAGCGATCGGCGATGTAGACCTCGCACCCGATCAGCGGCTTGATGCCGCCGGCCTTGCAGGTCTTGTAGAGCTCGACCGCACCGAACATGTTGCCGTGGTCCGTGAGAGCCAGGGCGCCCTGACCGTCGGCCTTGCAAGCCTCCACCAGCTTGGGGATGCGGTTGGCCCCGTCCAGTAGGCTGTACTCGGAATGGACGTGAAGGTGGACGAAGTCCGGGCGGGCCATGGCGGGTGGGGGAAGGCGGTGGTACTGCTGACGTTTCGGAGGGATTCGATTACTGTCGCAACAGCAGGGACAATAGGCCCTTCTGGGTGTGAAGCCGGTTCTCTGCCTGGGCGAGGATCATGCTGCGTGGGCCATCGAGAACCTCGTCGGTGACCTCGAGGTTGCGGCGCACGGGCATCGGGTGCATGAGTCGCGTCTGCTCGCCGCGGGCCATGACGGCTTCGTCAATCGTCCAGGTGCCCGCGCGCGCCAATTGGCTGGCGGCCAGGGTGGGGTTCCCGTAGGTCTCCAGGGAATGCCAGGACCGTGCATACACGACGTGGGCTCCTTCGGTCGCGTCCTCCATGGACAGGCCCGTCTCCAATTCGACCCCGCGTTCGGCGGCAGAACTCTGTGCCGTATCGAGCACGCTACCGTCCAACTCGTAACCCTGAGGGTGAGCGATGGAGACGTTCATGCCCGAGCGCAAGGCGCCATGCAGGATGGAATGAACTACCGACGGGCTCGAGGGCTGGGGCGATCGGGTCCAGACGATCGCGAGCTTGTTGCCCTCCAGGTTGCCCAGAGATTCGCGCAGTGTGAGCAGGTCAGCCAATGCCTGGAGCGGGTGCCACAGGCAACTCTCCATGTTGATGACGGGCACCTGGGAGTGAGTCGCCCAGGCCTGGATGTTCATCTCCTTGCGATCCATCGCCCAAGACTGTCCCGCCTGCTTGGGTCGGATGGCCAAGGCCGATACGTACTTGGACATGACCGCGGCCGCGTCTCGAATGTGCTCGGGGGCGGCGCCGTCCATGATCGTCCCGTCCTGCGCTTCGAGTTCCCAGAAGTCTGAGGAGGCGGTGAGGTTGACCGTGTGTCCGCCCAGGTCATGTACCGCGGCCACGAGGGAAGTGCGCGTGCGCAGAGAGCCGCGGAAGAACAGGAGGCCAATCGTGTGGTTGGCCAATTCCGCGCGCGAGGCGCCGCGCTTCATCCGTTCAGAGAGGTCCAGTATGTCCTCGATCTGGCGGTCGGTCAGGTCTTGGAGGCGGATGAAATGAAGGGGGGGGGAGCTGCCGGTCATCCACCCAGAATACGCGCCAGGGCGGTCTCTTTCCATGGCTGGTTTTGGGCTCAGTCCGGGCTTGTCGGGCCGAGTTGACAGGTCTTGGGCTGCCGAGTACAACCTCCCGCCCGCGCACCCGTGGCTCAACTGGATAGAGCACCTGACTACGGATCAGGAGGTTACAGGTTCGAATCCTGTCGGGTGTACCAGACAAGGGATCGCCGGGCCCGGGTGGCCTGCAATCCCGCTCACGAGATCCTACTCTGCACCCCAATACAGTCTCCCCCAAGACAACTCCGGCGTGGGGCTCCCCTGGAGCCTCGCCTCCAATGCCGGCCTTGAAAACCTGAATGGGGGACCTTCCCCATGGATGACCCTTCCGAGCACGACCTGCGCTTCATGCGATTGGCCTTGGATGAGGCCCGCTTGGCCCAGGCCGAGGACGAGGTGCCCGTGGGGGCCGTGATCGTCCTTGACGGTGAGGTCATAGGCAGAGGCCACAACCAGGTGCGGGCCCAGAACAGCCCCATGGCCCACGCCGAACTGCTGGCGCTGGCTCAGGCAACGACCCTGCGAGGAGAGCCTCGCCTACCCGGTGCCACGGTGTACACCACACTCGAGCCGTGCTTCATGTGCGCCGGAGCCCTGTCCCACGCTCGCGTGGGGCGAGTGGTCTGGGCGGTGCGAGACCCCAAATTCGGGGCCTGCGCCTCCCTGGGCGAGGTCTTGAGCGATCCGCGGTTGAACCATCGCGCCGAGGTGCACGAGGGCGTTCTCGCCGATCCCGCGCGGGACCTGCTCAAGTCCTTCTTCGCGGACAAACGCGCCCAGGCCAAGGCTCGCACTACCGCAGACGCCGATCCCAGAGACGAGGAATCTTGAGTGGATCTTCCCCCCGCCTTTGGATAACAATCCAATACACGAACACAGGAGAGGTGCCAGAGTGGCTGAATGGACTGGTTTCGAAAACCAGCGTGTCCTTCGGGGCACCGGGGGTTCAAATCCCTCCCTCTCCGCCATCCTTGCGGGGGCCCCCATAACAACGAACAAGTCGGAGAGGTGTCAGAGCGGCTGAATGAGCACGCTTGGAAAGCGTGTGTGTCGGCAACGGCACCGGGGGTTCGAATCCCCCCCTCTCCGCCATTCTCACTGCCCCCTTGGGGGCGGAGGGTGGAAAGCAGAAGAGCAAGCGAGCCCGGCGGTGGGCCCGGTCCCATGCGGTGGGTCGGGTTCGAACCGGGTCAGGCCGGGAACGGAGCAGCCCTAAGGGCCTCGAGTCAAGCGCGAGGTGCCCGGGCCCTCCGGCGGGCTCGCTTCATCCTGGGAGAGCCATCGGGTTGCCCTCCCGGGATCGCGCAGGATGCATGCCATCCCTGGCGATTGGTGCTCCGACCTGCAGTGCCCCTAGGCTAGACTGGGCGAGTCCATGTCCTACCTCGTCCTTGCTCGCAAATATCGTCCGCGCACTTTCGCCGAGGTGGCGGGCCAGTCGAACGTGACGCGCGTCCTGCGCGGGGCCATCCGTGAGGGGCGTATCGGCCACTCTTATCTGTTCACCGGTCCGAGGGGAACGGGCAAGACGACCTCCGCTCGCCTGCTGGCCAAGGCCCTCAACTGCGAGCAGGGTCCGGCTGAAGAGCCCTGCGGCACCTGCGAGCGCTGCCTGGCTCTGGACGCGGGTTCCGAAGTGGACGTGATTGAAATCGACGCGGCCACGCACACCGGCGTGGATCACATCCGCGACCTGCGTGATCAGGCCTCCTACGTTCCCGTTCGCGCGCGGCACAAGATCTACATCGTGGACGAGGTCCACATGCTCTCGACCGGAGCCTTCAACGCTCTGCTCAAGACATTGGAGGAACCGCCGGCCCACGTGAAGTTCCTCTTCGCGACCACCGAGCTGCACAAGGTCCCCGACACCATCCTCTCCCGCTGCCAGGTCCTGCACCTGACGCCACTGCCTCCGGATGTCATTGCCCGGCGACTGGATGAGGTTTTCAAGCTGGAGGG
>LWDU01040234.1_pt1 | contig 25823 bp, 26 predicted proteins | sample 727161 | NCBI WGS metagenome assembly LWDU01 (sample SAMN04566230, study PRJNA314399) | hydrothermal vent metagenome | isolation source: deep sea hydrothermal plume seawater | place: Mexico: Gulf of California, Guaymas Basin | collected 2004-07-11
GATCGACATAGGCTTCCGAGCCTTCCCCCAAATACCCTTTTTCTTGCAAGCCTTCTAAAGCCGCAAGGGATGCGCCTGGGTTTAATTGCGCATAGTTTACCCCATTCAAGGCGGCAAATTGAGGATTCTCGGAAAGCTGGGCAATATTGGCCTCAACCAGCGCTTGCTGTTCTTCGGTAAGAGTATTCATGTCATCTGTGCCAAGGGCAAGCGCTGTTTGCGTGGCTACGTTGTAAAGCCCGAGCATGTAATTTACTTGAAACGTTGCCGAAGCTTCCATTTCCGCTAGCGGGGAGTCCTTAGGCAAAATGGGTAAACCATTGTCCCAATCAACCAGATTGGCAGTGTTATGTGAGGTAGGCCTAATAAAATGGCCTTGTTCTGCCAGTACCGTTGACAGGCTTTGGCCTGCAATCAGACCGTAGTTGCCAAGCCCGCCAGCATAGCGTGCGGCTTCGAATGCTTCCAACGCAGCGGGGTCTAAGTCATAACCGTCGGCAACGGCATCATTGAAGGCTCTTACCATAGACGCATCGGCATCGGCCTCAAAGATTAAGGGGTTTTGAACGTAGTTCTGGTAAGTGCCATTGTTCAGCATATAGTCCTGCTGCGCTGAATGTGCACTTTCATGAAACATAGCGATGGCCAAGTAATCATGCGTATCGCCGGGAATGTTTTCTAGCATATAGGCTGGCGTTTGTGCTAGTCCACCCAGCAGTTCTTCAGGCGTAGTGTATAGATTGGGGGTAACGATAAACGATACATCTCGCAAACCATCAGTATCCAAGTCAAGTGAATAGGCCATGGCTATATTGTACTGTGACGCATTTAAAAGCGTGTGGACATGACTATCCATTATGGCTTCCATATTCGGATTGCTTTGGATATCGGGATTTGCAGCGTCCAGATAGCGTTGTTTAATATCAGGGGCGATATTAGCGCCATCAATCACTTCGGAAATAACGGATCGCATGCGGTCTTCGGGCGTGATTCTCACTGTAGGGGGATCGAATATGTCCGTCAGGCTATGTATATCGGCTTGGGATATAATGGCAGTATCAATAGGAATGATCTCGCCCATCTTGGTTGTGATCCAGCCGAGTTTAGCCTGCGTATCCGCGCTCGCATAGATTGCGGCGCCGCTCTGCGGGTTCTGCACCACTACATCAATAATATCCTCCATCACAACACCCCTTTTTTAGGTACTATAATGATAAAATATAAGTTTTAGGATTTTGTTAAAATCGGCTGTTACAAAGGCATGACGTGTAATGTGAAGTCTAGTTTAATGCCGACATTTTTGTAAAGGCTCTGGGCTGCCGTATTGTCTTGTTCGGCGAGCCAGTAAATGCGCGCCCAGTCTTGTTCCTGACCAATCGCGGCCAGATATTCGACAAGTTTACGGGCAATGCCTTTGCGGCGATGATCTGGATCAACATAAACATCCTGCATATAGCAGACAGGGTCGATATGGCCTGTGACAGGGTGTAAAACGTAATGGAGCAAGGCAACCAGCTTACCATCTTCAAACGCGCCCAAGCCATGGACGGGGAAGATAGGGCTGATGATACGGTTCCACGTCTCTTCGGTTACAGCTTCGTTCTTATGCCCTTGGTTGTTGCCATCCCACAGGGGCAGCCACTGAGCATAGTCATCCTCATGGAAATCACGAACTGTAATGGTCATAGATTATTTGCCTGTTGCGCGGTTAGGGCGGTCAAGAGGATCAAAACCGTAATGTTCCAGCCATCTTACATCACTATCAAAGAATGTACGCAAATCAGGAATGCCGTATTTCAGCATCGTAATACGCTCGATACCACAGCCAAAGGCAAAACCTTGATATTCGTCGGGATCAATGCCGCAATTTCTAAGAACATTCGGGTGCACCATGCCGCTGCCCAGAATTTCCATCCATTGCTGGTTTTCAGGCTTTGAGGCCTTACCCAGCTTCAAGCCGCCATCTTCACGGGAACAGCCGATATCCACTTCGGCGCTAGGCTCTGTAAATGGGAAGAAGCTAGGACGGAAACGCACAGGCATATCATCGACTTCGAAATATGTGCGCACGAAATCCATCAAACAGCCCTTCAAATGACCCATATTAACCTTCTTATCGACATACAAACATTCCATTTGGTGGAACATCGGCGTGTGCGTCATATCGTAATCAGAACGGTATGTGCGGCCAAAACAGATAATCTTGAATGGTGGCTTGGTGTTCAGCATATGGCGGATCTGCACAGGTGATGTGTGCGTGCGCAGAACCTTTTTCTGCTTTTCTTCGTCTTCTGTCGGGTCATCCGGCAAGAAGAATGTATCCTGCATCTCGCGCGCAGGGTGACCCGGCGGGAAGTTCAGCGCTGTAAAGTTATGCCAGTCATCCTCGATCTCCGGCCCTTCGGCAACTGTAAAGCCCATATCGGCAAAGATTGTTACCAGTTCATCAATCGTTTGACTGATAGGATGAATGTGACCTTTGCGCTCAGGGCGCGGAGACTGCGTGATATCAATTGTTTCTGTCGCAAGGCGCAAATCCAATGCCTGACGCTTCAGCGCGGCTTCCTGCTTATTGATAAGATCTGCAATCTCGTCTTTCAGGACATTCAGTGCCTGACCTGTGGTCTTGCGCTCTTCCGGGTCCATTTTACCCAGATTTTTCATCAAGTCCGTAATGCGTCCTTTTTTGCCAAGAGCGGTAACTTTGGCTTGCTCTAAGCTTTGCAGGTCATTAGCAGCCTCAATCAAGGAGGTCAGCTCTGTCTTTAGCTGGGAAATATTCTGGCTCATATCACTCATGGTATTCGTTAGGGTTTAGGTGATGGCGTGCGTTTGATCTGGCGATCTTCGGCATTAAGGCCTTTATCATACTGGTTTAGCAGCGTGATACCAGCCCCAAATGCAAGCGCGCCAACAACAGCGGCGGCAATGCCGAGCGGTGAAGTCTGCGTTGCAAAGGCTTCGCGCAAACTATCAAACTGCTCAAGATGAACACGGTAAAGCGCATCCGCCACAAACGGTGTGGTGATAACAGTGGCAGCAGCACCGCTCCATGCGGCAACACTTTTAAACTCGCTTCGTAAAAAAGATGGCAGCTTCATTTTAAGATCCGTTCATTCAATCTATATAAGACATAGTCGTAATCTATAGCAGCATATATGGCAAGAATTTCTACAGAACTTGCAATATTTACATAATTTTAGTATCTTCTGCGTAGATTAGACGGAACACACAATAAAGCGAGGCAAAAAATGAAGTCATTTGATAACGCATCGGCAAACGTAGCAGATATTCGCAAAGCCATGGGTGGCCGTATCGGCGAGATTATTTCAGCGGTCGTCGGCGATGACACATTGCAAAAGATTTTTGAGCAACCTGAACATAACGCAGCCTATATCAAGGCCAATCAGGAAGGCACACCAAGTGCTTTTATTGCGCTGGATCTGAAAATTATCGACACGGATACAAAAAACGCCTTGTTGGTGGCGCAGGCTGCCGAACGTATGGCGCTAAACGCTGAGCGCGCACAGGCTGTCAAAAGCGGTACGCCGGCTGGAGAAGGCTGGAACCTAAACCATATGGATGAAGTCTTCAAATATGTCGGCTCCGAGCGTGACCCAAAAGACTTGCAGGAAGCACAGGCAAGCTGGCAACTGTCACAAATCTGGCTCAATGAGACGATTCAGGACGCCAAACCTGCAGAAGAAAAAAAGGGTCTGGGTGATAATTCTTATTTGTATGAAGGCCCGAATGATGATTTTTCAGGCGGTCTATTGAAAGCCGCATCTAAATATTATGCAGCGGCGGCTGATACGCTGGAAACAAAAGGTTTTGAAGATGCCGCGAAACGTCTGCGCGCCGTGGCTGAGGATATTCAGCCTGAAAACGCCGCAGAGATTACATCAACACCGAACGACATTGCCCGTGCTTTCCTGTCAGGCGAGCAGAGTTACCGTCAGGATATGTATATTGCGCTTAGCAGTGATCATTACACAGGCGGCGAAGGCGATAATGATAATGAGAAGCTTGGTAAGAAGCTTATCGATTTGACCGAAGGTCAGCGTAATGATGATCGCGGTAGTGATCTGAAACTCGGCGGTGCTGCCCCTAAATAAGGCACAATAAAAAACAGCCCGCTAAGAGCAGGCTGTTTAAAATTCTTTAGAGTAAGTCGCTTAAGTAATTAAGCGGCTTTTTTCTCGGCTTTTTTCAGCGCATCAGCAGCTTGCTTGGCAATGGCTGCGAAATCCTTTTCGTTGTGGATCGCGATGTCTGACAAAACTTTACGGTCCAGCTCGATACCTGCCAGCTTCACGCCGTGCATGAATTGGCTGTATGTCATATCGTGCAAACGTGCTGCCGCGTTGATACGCTGAATCCACAATTTGCGGAAATCGCGTTTCTTATTGCGACGGTCACGGTACGCGTACTGACCGGCTTTTTCAACAGCCTGTACTGCAGCGCGGAAAGTATTCTTTCTGCGGCCCCAGTAACCCTTGGCGTTCTTAATGACCTTACGGTGTCTAGCGTGGGCGCGTGGGCCCCCTTTAGTTCTAGCCATTATTTGCCTCCTTCAGCAGGCGCTGGGCTGCTTTTCAACCAGTTGCGCAGAACGATGCGTGCATCGGCTTCTGACAAAACGCCTGTACGGCGGGCTTTACGCTTCATTTGTTTTGATTTGTTCATTTGCATGTGGCGCATGAATGCGTTGCCGCTCTTCACTTTGCCTTTTGCAGTGACCTTGAATCTCTTCTTGGCACTACTTTTGGTTTTCATCTTCGGCATTTTCTTCTCCTTAAAAAGGGTTTCAATCAAAAACGACGAGGCATGCCGTATGTATAAAGCCAGCCGTTTTGTAGTAAGGACGCTGTTTTACGGTTTCTCGCCGTAAAATGCAACAAAAATTTTAGCGCTGTAGCAGAGGCCTTAAGCCGTTTTATTCGCTTCAGCCAGCGGTGTTGCGTATTTGGCCTCCAGATCCCAAGGGAAGTGGATCCATGTATCCTGTGATACTTCCGTAATAAATGTGTCGGTTGTGCCAACACCGGCAGGTTTTGCGTAAATACAGGCATAATGCGCATTTGGCAGAATCTCACGCGCCACTTTGAATGTGTTGCCTGTATCCACCAGATCGTCAACGATCAACCAGCCTGTGCCGTCACCCGCATCTTCAGGAACTTTAAGCACCTTGGCTTTACGCTGGTTCTGGTGATCATAGCTGGAGATACATAATGTCTCGACCAGTTTAATATCCAGTTCGCGCGCCATAATGCACGCAGGAACAAGACCACCACGCGTCACGCCGATAATACCTTTCCAGCCGCCGTTTTTCTTGCTTTCGTCAAGCAGGCGCCAAGCCAGCGCTTTGGCATTGCGGTGCATTTCATCCCATGACACAGGAAAATCTTTAGACATTGTCTTATTCGTCCTTAAGTAGTTGGCTTACAAAATTTTCTTAGGTATAAAAAATTTCTTACAGTAATGCGAGGAAAAACTAATGGTCAGACCCGTCAATCTAGCAAATAAAAGCTTCACAGGCCTGCGCGGCAAAGTCGCAAGCCTTGTCGAGCGTAATGCTTTTGTAAACGGGATCGCGGCCGTGATCTTGCTGAACGCTGTTACGCTGGGCCTGGAAACGGATGATCACATTCGCGCTGAATATGGCGCGGCCTTGCACGTTGTCGATTTGGTGATCCTCGGTATTTTTGTGATCGAGATTTTGCTCAAGCTCTTCGCCTATCGTCTATCGTTTTTCCGCGCAGGCTGGAATGTCTTTGATTTCGGGATTGTCGCGATTGCCTTGATCCCTGCGGCGGGCGCATTTTCGATCTTACGGGCAATGCGTATCTTCAGGATGCTACGCCTGTTATCGATTGTGCCGTCGATGCGGCGCGTGATTACGGCGCTGCTTAACGCCGTACCGGGGATGCTGTCTATTCTCGGCATTATGATGATTATCTTTTATATTGCCGCCGTCATGGCCACAAAAGTATTCGGTGGCAGTAGCGATCCGCTTATGCAGGAAATGTTCGGCTCGATGGGCGACTCGATGTTTACCCTGTTTCAGGTCATGACCCTGGAAGACTGGCCAGATGTGGCAGGGCCGACAATGGTGCTTTTCCCGTGGGCATGGGTATTTTTTGTGACCTTTATTGTTGTCACAAGCTTCGCGGTACTGAATTTGTTCGTTGGTATTATCGTGGACGCCATGGATATCATCCATGACTTCGAAGAAGAAGGCAAAGGCGTAAAAGACTTCGTTCACAAAGAGAACGAGGATATACGAAACGAACTGGATAGCTTGCGCGGCGATATGGCAGAGATCAAATCCCTGCTGGTAGCAGCATCAAAAAAGTAAGCGGTGTAAGGCGCGGTTAGATCGGGCTGGAATCCTGTTCTAGAACAGCGAAGGAATCGATTTTCCAGTGCCCGTCTTCGGATTTCACAAGGCGGTAAATCGCCGTAAACTCATCCTTGGTATAGCTATCGACAAACGACACTTTCTGTACCAGTGACTCACCGCTTGTATGACTATCCAGAAACTCGAAACTCTCGTAATTATAAATCGGGCGATACTCGAAGCGCATCTCGCTTAAATATTCTTTCGCCGTATCATAATTCTCATGCATATGGTCGCTTAAATACGAAAAGGCGAGATCGGCATTACGCGCTTTAATCGCGGTCAGCTGGTCTTTGATCATGCTTTGCCCGGGATGCTGCTGTTCAGCGGCGGGCTGCGGAATAGAGGCATTGATAATCTCGGGTTGGCGTTGCGGGTCTGCCTGCGCGTCACTTGCTTTTACCGCTACAACTGTCAGCAACAAACAAAATGCCGCAGTCGACAATATCAGGCATGTCGGCCTGTCTAAACTAACCTTGTCAAAACCCATAAGAACCCTGTAAATTTGATGTTAAACCGCAGTAAACACGCTAACCCTAAGTATAGTTCGCAGATGATTAATGTTCGCTTAACCTTCCTAATGTTTTTGGGCCTTTTTATGGTCCCTATGTGGTCATTTGCGCAAGATGAAGGCCCGAATGTGGCCGCGCAACCGGTCGAGGCCGTATCTGATGAGTCGCTGGTCACTCTGGCAGAAGCCCCTGTAATTGTGGAGCTTTTCTCTTCTCAAGCCTGCGTGTTCTGCCCGCGTGCCGATACGCTGTTCAATGATTTGATAGAAGATGACTCGGTCATCGGCCTGTCATGCCATGTCGATTATTTTGATGTCAGAAACGGCGCACTTTCGCATAAATTCTGCACAGACCAGCAAACCAAATACGCCCAGCAACTGGCCTCGGGCCCGAATTACACCCCGCAAATCGTGATTAACGGCGTGCAGGATGTGGTCGGCTACAAATTCGACAAAGTGCTCGCCGCCGTGACAGGTGCCCGTATGTCCACTGTGCAAACCCTGAAACTGACCAAGGGGCAGGGCGGGAACTACACAATTAAACTGCCCGCCGATATCACCGCCGAAACCAACGAATTCCGTTTGATGATCTACGATAAGGTAAAGGATGTAACCATCGCCGACGGCCGCAACAAGGGCAAGAAAATGACTTATAAAAACATCGTCAGCACGATGAAACCGCTTGTGGCGCAGAACGGCACCCTAACCTTCAAACCCGAAATCAAACCCGCAAATGCCGGCTTCGTCGTCATCGCCCAAGATAGCGAAACAGGTGCAATCACGGGTGTGGTGCAGGGGAGGCTCTAGTTATTCTTCTATAACTTCGAAATTGTCTAGGAAATCTATAGCGGCTGCGCGCTGTTTTCGCCAATTGGGTAATTCAGAAATATGCCAGCTTATTTTGTATAATAGTTTATTGTTACGGAATCTATGTTCACAGGCTGGGATACGATCAGTATTGGGAGGGCTGCATAGTAGAAAGTTTATAACATCCCCATTTTGATCTCTTTCAACAAACATGTCGTCAGGCTTAGTGGCATATTTTCCTTCTGATTTTTCTGCTGTGAATTTCTCTAGACCGTAAACATCTGCGCTAACTAATTGATAGCTCTTTGAATCTACAAAATTTTTAACCATGACATTGAATGTCGGTCTTATTGAGGACTCTTCGAGTAGCATGCCCCGCATCCTTCCCTGTAATATCAATTCTTTACGTTTGGCACGTTCTTGCGGGTGAGGTGGCTGAGGCTCGTAATCTGGCAGTACATATTCTAAAATCACTGAGTCTTGAATAGATTTTTGATTTTTCGGGTAATCGATATAAATGCGGGGAATATTGAATGACCTGTCAGAGATTTGTAAAAGAACATGGCTGCCAAGTTCTTTTCTGGCTTCAGGTTTGCAGGCCGAAACGGTCAGTATAGCCAAAAACAAACAAAGACATCTTTTCATCAATGCGCTTCATCCCAGCTTTTGCCGCTGCCTGCTTCGGCGTCTAGAGGTACGCCGATGTCGGCGACGTTTTCCATCACTTCTTTGACAAGTGCACTGGTTTTTTCCAGCTCGGCCTCTGGCACTTCGAAGATCAGTTCATCATGCACCTGTAGCAGCATTTTGGCGGACAGGCCTGCATCTTTGAGCGCCTTGGGCATGCGTGCCATGGCTTTTTTCATGATGTCGGCGGCTGTGCCTTGCAGCGGGGCGTTAATCGCCTGACGCTCTGCACCCTGCTTGATGGCGGGGATTTTGTTATTGATGTTCTTGATCGTACATTTACGGCCATAGAGCGTCTTAACGTAGCCGTGCTCCCGCGCTTCTTCCTTCTTATCTTCCATGAAGGTTTGAATTTCGTTGAACTTGGCCAGATACTTCTTGATGAAGTCATTGGCTTCATACGGCTCAACGCCTAACTGCTGCGCAAGACCCCAACCAGAAATGCCGTAGATAATACCAAAGTTCACCGCCTTAGCCTGACGGCGCAATTCAGGCGACACCTGATCGACAGGCGTATCAAAAACCTGTGAAGCCGTCAGTGTGTGAATGTCCACGCCATCCTTGAACGCTTGTTTCAGCGCCTCTACACCCGCCAGCGCCGCCGCCAGACGCAATTCCACTTGCGAATAGTCAACCGACAGCAGCAAGCAGTCCTCATCGGCAATAAAGGCGGTACGGATTTTACGTCCTTCTTCGGTACGGATCGGAATGTTCTGCAAATTCGGGTCAGACGATGCAAGACGCCCTGTCGAAGTGCCCGTCATATGGAAGCTGGTATGAATGCGGCCTGTGGCAGGATTGATCTGCTCCTGCAACGCATCGGTATAGGTCGATTTCAGCTTCGATAACTGACGCCATTCCAGAATTTTTTCAACAATGCCATATCCTTGCGTTGCCAGTTTTTCCAGGATATCGGCGCTGGTCGACCAGTCTCCTGTCTTGGTTTTCTTGCCACCTTCAATACCCATCTCGTTAAACAGCACTTCACCGATTTGCTTGGGTGACGCTACGTTGAACGGATGACCTGCCTCTTCGTGGATTTCTTTTTCAAGATCAACGATCTTCTTGGCAAATTCGTTGCTCATGTTTTTCAGGATGGCAGGGTCAACCTTGATGCCTTCCATTTCCATCTTGGCGATCACAGGGATCAGCGGGCGTTCAATTTGCTCGTACACCGTCACCATTTTTTCGCGCGCAAGGCGGGGTTTAAGGATGGTGTGAAGGCGCAGGGTAATCTCCGCATCTTCTGCCGCGTAATCCAGTGCTTTATCAAGGGAGACATAATCAAACGTCACCTGATTTTTGCCTTTGCCTGCGACTTCCTCGTATTTGATTGGCTTGTGACCGCAGAACAGTTCGGACAGCTCGTCCATGCCGTGGCCATGTTCGGTGCCATCCAGCACGTAAGACAGCAGCATCGTGTCATCACACGGTGTCATTTCAACGCCGTGCTTGGCGATCATTTGCCAGTCATATTTCATGTTATGACCGATCTTCATAATGCTCTCATCGGTCAGCACGGGTTTCATAAGCTCCATGACGCGGGCTAATGGCAACTGCTCGGGCGCATCACCGCCGCTGCCGAGTAAATCGGCTTGCTCTGCCTTGTGGTTCAGCGGAATATACGCACCTTTGCCAAGCTCTGGCGAAATGCAAATCCCGACCAGTTCCGCTTTGGCAGGGGTCAGGCCTGTCGTTTCGGTATCCACCGCTAGAAACCCTGTTTCCTCGGCACGCGCCAGCCACTCTTTTAACGTCTTCTCATCATTGATCAGCGTGTATTTATTATCCTTCACAGGCGGCAGCGCCTCAGGACTATCGGCTTCCACGTTATCATTGTTGCCTGTTTCAACTGTGCCGCCCAAACGGCTGATAATTGACTTAAAGCCTTGTGCCTGCAAAAACGCCATCAGATCAGGCTTGTCAGGGTCATGGGTTTTCAGCTCTTCCAGTGGCACAGGAACGGGGGCCGTTTCATCCAGCTTCACAAGCTTTTGAGAAATACGCGCCATCTCGGCATTCTCGATCAGCGCTTCGCGGCGCTTGGGCTGTTTAATCTCTTCCGCGCGGGTCAGCAGCTCTTCCAGACTGCCATATTCATTGATCAGCTGCGCGGCGGTCTTGATACCGATACCCGGCACGCCCGGCACGTTATCCGTACTGTCCCCTGCAAGGGATTGCACATCAACAACCTTATCGGGGGTGACACCGAATTTCTCCATAACTTCATCAGGCCCGATAAACTTGCCCTTCATCGGGTCAAGCATGCGTACATCTTCATCGACAAGCTGCATCAAATCTTTATCGGATGACACAATCACAACCTTCTTGCCCTGTGCCTTGGCAAGCTTCGCGTACGCCGCGATCAAATCATCGGCTTCGTAGCCTTCCAGCTCAATCGCAGGAATATCAAACGCCTCTGTCGCCGCACGTACCAGCGGGAATTGCGGGATCAGATCCTCGGGCGTTTCATCGCGGTTGGCCTTGTATTCAGGGTAAATCTCGTTGCGGAAATTCGCGCGCGCGGCATCAAAGATAACCGCCATATATGGCGCGTTATAATCATTCAGCATCTTCAGCAGCATATTCACAAAACCGAATACCGCTGATACAGGCACGCCGTCTGGGTTTGTCATGGTCGGGCCGCTGCGCCCATAGGCCATCGCAAAATATGCCCTGAAAATAAAACCCGAACCGTCGACGAGGTATAGCTCATCCTCGCTAGCGCTGTTTTTGTCTGCCATAGCCTGATCTACTTTTACTGCTGCGTTTGTCATACAGCCAAGATTGCACCCCCGCGCCCAAGAGTCCAGAGGCCATAGGGTCTTCGTCTACAGGATTAAGGGGTAAGTTTACCAGCCGCAATAATCGCGCCTGTTTCTGCGTCGTGGACGGTGACGGCATAGCCTGCGGCGCCTTCGGGAACGGCGTAGCGAATGATCTCGGTGCCGCCGAATGTTTCTGTGTTACCGAGCATGGTGACAGGGTTGGCGTAGGTGATTTTTTTGCCTTTATTCTCGCCGCTATCAATCTGCTGATCTTCTACCGACCCGTAACCGAAAATGGAAATCGCGAGGTGGTCGCGGTCTGCGAGCGTGCGGGCATCAATGACAATCTCCTCGCCCTCGCGGGTAACGGGCAGGGCAGGCAGGGTTGTGGCCGTATCAATGGCCTCCTGCACGGTCGCAGGGCGCGTGCCGACCATGGCATCTGTGCCGTTAATCACAATTTGCGGGGTGTAAATGCCTGTATCCAGCACGGCGTTATAAACACGCTGGCGATTGGTGCAGAACGCTTGGGAATAGGTGTCTTTCCACTGCAAATGATCCCAGTAATCCACGTGACAGCCAAGGGCAATAACATCATCGCGCGTGGCAAGGTCGCTCAGCAGTTTATCGGCAGGCGGGCAGGACGCGCAGCCCTGACTGGTAAATAGCTCGACAACTTTTAAACCGTCTTCTGCTTTCGCCTGTGAAAAAGGCAAACAAAAAACCGATAGAAAAAGCGTAGCACTGGCTAATAAGGCTCTCATATCGGTTTATTCGCTTTTGGTTCGTGTGGCGTTACACGCGCGGGGCAGGTGCCTCCATTGTGGCGTCTGCTTCGTGCGCTTTTTCTGCAACCACTATATCACGGATCGTGCGGGCATTCTCAAGAATTCTGTTCAGCGCCGTTGTCTGACCCTTAACGGCTTCAACGCTGCCGATCTGGCCGCGCCATGAATTAACTTTGATTTGTACGCCGCTGGCTTCGATTGTGTAATCACGGCGAAGACCACCACGCTCTACTGTCACACGGCCTGCGCCACGCAGATCGTACACAGCTTTTGCTGAATTGCTTGTACCTTCGAGGGTGTGACCATGCAAACAAATAAGGTCACAAACTTCACGGGCTTTTTCTGCTTCTGTAGCGGTAAACATACTCAAAAATCCTCTATTCAGGTTGATGATTAGGGGGCTGGAGTATCATAAAAAAGTGAAGGCCTGCAAGCTTTTAATGCGCTGCAAGAATTCCATAATGAATGCGTTAGTTGTTCAAAGCATAAAGCGCAATAGCCGCTGCGTTTGAAACATTCAGGCTTTCAATCGGGCCAACGGTCGGCAGGCTGACAACCAGATCACAATGTTCTTTGACTTTCGGGCGCATGCCTGTGCCTTCTGCGCCCAGTACAAAGGCAATCTTGCCGCCTTTTTGAACGTCCGCGATTGTTTCCGCGTGCTCATCAAGACCGATCACGGTAAAGCCGTGACCTTTAAGCGTGTCTATCGTATCGGATAGATTGATTTCGTAAGCAACAGGGACGTGTTCAACGGCACCTGTGGCTGTCTTGGCCAGAACGCCTGTCAGCTCGGGGGAGTTCTTGCGTTGCATAACCATGCCATCAACACCGAACGCACAAGCAGAACGCAGGATAGCGCCGACATTATGCGGGTCGGTGACCTGATCAAGTATCAGGATCGTGGACTTTTTGTGGGCGGCTGTGCGCGCGACCAGATCCATTACAAATGTTTCAGGCAGCGGCGCCACATCAACGGCAATCCCTTGGTGAACAGCACCGGGCAGCATGCGATCCATCTCTTTTTTATCGATGATCTGCGGCTCAGGACGTTGCAGCCCGGCCGCTTCTTTCATGACCGAACGGAAGCTCTCTAGCATCGCATCTGTAATATACAGCGCCTTAACCTCGCGGTCAGGGTTCAGCCATGCCGCTGTCACAGCGTGTGTTCCCCATAAATCTGCCTTGTGACGCAGGCGGGGCTTTTGTTTCTTGAAATCTTTTTTGCCTTTAAAAGGGCGCTTTGAAGGTGCGTTGTTCATGCTTTTTCCATTTTTTTACAAAAGAACATAAATCATATCTTGACATTATAAGCAAAAACCTTTTTCTTCTGTGCTCTGCAATTGTGATTTTTATAAATTGAAATTGCAAAATCGGAGGGGTGGCAGAGCGGTCAAATGCATCGGATTGTAACTCCGACGTCTTCGGACTACGTAGGTTCAAATCCTACCCCCTCCACCATTTAAATATAAAATTTTTACCAAAAATTTCTTGCGTTGCAGCAATGGTGGGCGTATAGGACAGCCAAGTTCAACAACTAGGTTGGGAAAACTATGATACTGAGTATAACTTCCGCTCTGTCTTTATTTCTGTTAATCGCTCTATCGACAGGCATCTACTTCGCAGCTAAAAAAATCAAGATACCTTATACAGTGGCGCTGGTCGCAGTCGGATGTATCTTGGCATTGTTAGTTGATTTGCCTTTCATAAATCCCATTTTGGGCTTTTTGAAAGACATGGTGCTAACGCCTGAATGGCTGTTCTATATCTTCTTGCCTGTTCTTATTTTTGAAACGGCATATAATTTCAACATCAGACGTATGGTTGAAAACGCGTGGAGTATCTCGCTTCTGGCGTTTGTATCGTGTTTCTTGTCAACGATGATGATCGGTTTCGGTCTGTATTATATCCTGCCACTGGTGGGGCTAAACGTGCCGCTGATTATCACGTTATTGTTCGGGGCTTTGATCTCTCCAACCGATCCGGTTGCGGTGATTGCCTTATTCAAGGAATATAACGCACCGAAACGACTATCCATGATTTTTGAAGGTGAGAGCCTGATTAATGACGGTGCGGCTGTCGCGATCTTTATGATTATCCTGAGTATAGCATTGCATGGCTATCATGGCGTGGAAACAATCGCAGAAGGTGTCTTTGACTTCATCATGATGGTGGGGCTAGGCGTTGTGCTGGGCTTGGCGATTGCGGCCTTGTTCTCCAAGGTTGTACGCTATACCCGCAAACATGAAATCGTTTCGATCACGTTGCTGCTGGTATCGGCGCATATCACATTCATCTTCACAGAGCTCATCAATGAGAGCGGTATTGTTCATATCTCTCCGCTGATCTCTACGACGATCGCAGCGCTGTTTCTGGGGAACTACACACGTAACATCATGCCGCCTTCTAGCGAGCATTATATGCACAACGTGCTGGAGCATACGGCTTTTATCGTAAACTCGCTTGTATTTATGATGGCCGGTTTGCTGTTTGCCAGCTCTGATATCCACTTGAATATGCTGTGGCTTCCGATTCTGATTGCTGTGGGTGTCGTGGCAACAGTGCGTGCGATTTCCGTTTACGCGGTTACAACGCCGATTAGAATTTTCAAAATCGGCGGCGGTATTGAGCCTGCTTGGGAACGACTATTGGCGTGGGCAAGCTTGCGTGGTGCGATCTCTATCATCGTGATTTTCCTAATCCCGAAAGATTTGACGGTGCCGGGCTGGTCATTTGACTTTACGCCACACGAATTTCTGACGGCGCTGACTGTGGGCTGTATCCTGACAACATTGTTCATTAAGGCGCCGACCATCGGTTACTTGATGAATAAATGGAACGTGAAGGATGAGTCCCCACTCAAGCTGGCGCATGAAGTAGATCTGGCGGTGTATTACCTGCTGAATGAAAAACGACGTCTGAATGAATATCTTGAAAAGGGGTATATAGACGAAGGTCAATTCGAAGAAATGCTGGCAAAAGTCAATGATAGCTTGCAGCAAGCCTTCGAAAGCCGTGATGCTCTGGTCAAAGCCAATGGTATGGGTGTTTTTGAGCAATCCTTGCACCTATCCATGATCCATTCGGAAATGCATGAGCTAAAGCGCCTGTACAATAAGGAAGAGGTTAGCGAAAGCACATACCGTCGTCTGATCAGTAAACTGCAATTACAGCAGGAAAAGGTCGAGCAAGGTGAGCACAATACTATTGACCCGCGTGTCTATATCGACCCGAAAGACGTGTTCGAGCACATGGCGAACTTCTGTCGCGGTTTGTTTAATCGTGATGCCAATGAGCTGACGATTCCGCAACGGTACGAATATTATCGTGCGCAGACGATTATGGCGCGTAAGTCATTGAATGCGATCAAGCATATCCAGACTTGTAATAACCAGCCACTTTATCTGGACGAGATTTTCGAACGTGTGCGCAAGCGCTACAAAACGTATCAAACAAACTCGACCCGTAAGGCTGAGGTACTGCTGGAAGAAAATAGAGAACTTCTGATGCCGCATATCAAATATCTGGCAGATCGTTCTTTGGCATCTTCAGGTGAACGTGCGATGCATTATCTCAGCAGCCATGGTCTGGTAAACAGGCACACGGTGCATGATATGCTGACGCGCTATTGCGGCAGTCAGGATACAACGATTACGGATATGCACTAATCAATAAAAAGCCCGCATCGCGCGGGCTTTTTTGTATTGTTATAAATACGGAAGCGTAGGGCACTTGTTATGGTTCTTATGCGTTAAATCAGCTATGAATAAACGTGTAATCAAGATGATCAGGAACATGATATGCAGGACGTTAAAGGAAAATATATCTGGATTTTAGGTGCGAGCAGCGGTATCGGTGCGGCGCTGGCCAAGGAGCTGGCAAGCAGCGGTGCTATCATTGCCTTATCAGCCCGCCGTGCAGATAAGCTTAATCATATCGTTGCCCCGTTGGATGTGGCTGATCACGCCAGCATTCAGAACGCACAGTCAGAAATTCTGAAGTCCTTTCCGCAAATCGACAGTGCGCTGTTTATGGCCGCTATGTATAGCCCACATGATGGTAAGACCAAGAAGATCGAGCGTATCCATGAAATGCTGCACGTAAATTTAGGCGGCGCGTTTAATATGGTCGATGTTGTGAAACCACAATTTGAATCGCAAGGCCATGGTCAAATTGTCATCTGCGCCTCCGTGGCGGGCTATCGTGGACTGCCGACGGGCCAGCCCTATTGTGCCGCCAAGGCAGCGCTGCTGAATTTGTCTGAAAGCTTGAAAGTTGAGCTTGAGCCAAAAAATATCGATGTCAAAGTCATCTGCCCAGGCTTTGTGAAAACGCCGCTCACTGATAAGAACGATTTCCCCATGCCAATGATTATCGAGGCCGAAGATTCCGCCATAGCTATCAAAAAGGGACTATGCAGCAGAGCCTTTGAAATCCATTTTCCCAAGCGCTTTACCTACATCATGAAGCTTCTGCATATCCTGCCGCATTGGCTGTACTTTGTGGTCGCCAGAAAGATGCGCGGCTAGATACCGGCGACGAAATTATCAATTAGGGTGCTGGTCATCGCTTCGCCGGAACTGCTGCCTATCACAATCGGCATTTTTCCTGTTTGTTCGACAAAGCAGATGCCGTGCACTGATGCCCAGAGTGTGCGGGCAGCCAGTTTACAGGCTTTGGCATCATTCTTATAAAGTGGGGTTAGAATACGTTCCAAGGGTGCAAACAGCGCGGCCACTTTTTCTTGGAACCACACTGGGACATCTTCGCCTTCGGGCAGCTTATAGGCAAATAACATCATCCACCGCTCTTTATTCTGCGCGGCGAAATCCAGATATTGCCGCGCCATGGCTTTCATATTGTCAGCAGGGCTGGCACCGACTTTATTGCAGGCAGGATCGTTCAGCGTTTCATTCAGAGCATCAATCGTCATACCGTTAATGATCAGGCAAAGCGCGTCCATCGATGGAAACAGATTATAAATAGTGCCGGGGGAGTAGCCGATAATACCCGCGATTTTGCGTGCGGTTAGCGCCTGAAATCCGTCGGTCTGAATAATATCGATAGATGTATTGATAACAAGTCCGCGTAATTCATCGCGTGTGTGATCGCTGCGCCGTGCCATATAAATCTCCTTATAGTCTCTATCATAGCGCCTTGGTGAACGGTGTTCAATATTTTTATTGAACTATGTTCAGAATCATGCAATACTAATAATTGAACAGCGTTCAATTTATTGTTGGAGGTAAATATGAATACGGCAATGATGAAAATAGATCCTATGGAAGCACTAACCAAACCGCTGCCTGTGTGGTCGCCTAGGGCGTGGTATTACGGCGCGGCGCGCAGCTTTATGAATTCGGCGGGGCGCCTGTCTGATGGTATCGCGCTGGGTTATCGTTACGGCTTTGATTCAGGCGTGATGCTGGAATATGTGTATCAGAATAAGGCTAATGGAAAGCTCGGCATCGGAAAGCTTATAGATCGTATGTACTTGAATGCGCCGGGCTGGCGCGGGATCCGCAATCGCGGTCGTTTACTGTCTAATACGCTGGCGAACACCATCGAAGAAAAAGCCGCTGATCTTGACCGTCCCTTGCGTATTGTTGATCTGGCCTGTGGCGGTGGCCGTTATGTGCTTGAGGCCTTAAAGGCGACAGAGACTTGGGACGTTCAAGCTATTCTGCGCGATTATCGTCAGGAGAATGTCGACAGTGCTACGGCACTTGCTCAAGATTTGGGGCTGAATGTTACAACACAGCGCGCCGATGCCTTTAGCGATTTTGATCTGGAGGATATCGCCGCCTGGCAGCCTGATATCGTGATCGTTTCAGGTCTGCATGAAATTTTCGAAGATGACGAGCTGATAGAAGTTCATTTCCGTCAGGTCAGCGCGTTACTACAGACAGGCGGCACACTGTTGCAAACGATACAGCCAACGCACCCGCAGCTGGAGTTTATTGCCCGCGTGCTGCCGGCCCATACAGGAAAGCTCTGGGCCATGCGTTTGCGCCCGTGGGAGGTTACGCGCGAGTGGGCGCGCAAAGCAGGGCTTCAAATCCGCACGAAAATCATGGAGAATGAAAACATCTTCGGCGTCGTCCGTCTCGAAAAGGAATAGTCCCATGGTCAGTGTTTATGATTTGAAACCGCGCTTTCAAGCTCTCTTGCGCCCGATAACTGCCGCCTTGGCAAAGGCGGGCGTGACAGCCAACCATGTGACAGCATTTGCGATGATATTGTCTGTGGCTTATGGCGCAGCGATGTATGTGACAGGCGCGGCTTCATGGACACTGATTGGGTTACCATTCTTCTTGTTTATACGCATGGCGCTCAATGCGATTGACGGTATGCTGGCACGGGAATTCGGACATAAATCCGATGCCGGGTTTTATCTGAACGAGCTTAGTGATGTTATATCTGACGCTGCCTTGTATCTGCCGTTTGTCGTGATCGCGGGTCTGTCGCCTGTTTTAGTGGTGTTGGCAGTTATGATTGCGGCTCTGACCGAAATGGCAGGTGTGCTGGCGCTGGGTGTAGGCAGTGCGCGCCGCTATGACGGCCCGTTTGGTAAAAGTGATCGCGCGGCAGCGTATGGCACACTTGCCTTTATTATGGGTTTCTATGCATTCAGCCCGCTAGTTCTGAATATCATTTTCTCTTTGTTCATTGTTCTTGGTTTCGTCACGGTGATAAACCGCGCAAAGAAAGGCTTAGCTCATGCTTGATGCATATTTAAAGAGCCCTGTCTGGATTGGCATAGGCGGTGTTTACGCCATATTGGCAATCGCGGCCTTGGTAATTCTGGGGCTTAAAATGAAATCCCCTGACAAAGATCACACGGAGCTTGTCCTGCGCACGCGCACATGGTTTTGGATTATCGCCTCAATAACCATTGTGGCTGCACTGGGCCAAGGCTGGGCAATAGTCTTTATCGGCTTTATAAGTTTTCTCGCTTTTAAAGAATATCTATCGATGATACCCACCCGCCGCGCTGACCGCAGTGTATTGTTTTGGGCGTATCTGTGTATCCCTGCGCAGTACTGGCTTGTATATGATGCGTGGTACGGACTGTTTACTATCTTTATTCCTGTTTATGCCTTCGTGCTATTAGCGTTCCGCCTGATCTTGTCGGGCGAGACAAAGGGTTTCATTAAAGCGGCAGGTACACTGCAATGGGGCTTGATGCTAACGGTTTATAATTTGAGCCATTTGGCTTTCTTGCTGGTACTGCCCATTCAGACACCTGCGGCGGCAGGCGGTGCAGGCTTGCTGTTTTATGTGGTCTTTCTTACGCAGTTTAACGATGTTGCACAGTTCTTCTGGGGTAAGCTGCTGGGTAAACACAAAATCATTCCTAAGGTCAGCCCTGGCAAAACATGGGAGGGCTTTATCGGCGGCATGATAACAACCGCCGCACTATCGGCATTGATATGCAGCTACTTCACGCCCTTTAGTCTGGAGGCTGGCATTGCAGCAGGCGCGATCATCGCCACGCTTGGCTTTGTGGGTGATGTTACGGTGTCATCAGTCAAACGTGATCTGGATATGAAAGATAGCGGTAACTTCCTTCCTGGACATGGCGGTATACTTGATCGCCTCGATAGTCTGACCTTGGTTGCGCCCGTCTTCCTGCACTTCACGAGGTACTTCTATGGCTAAGCTATCGCGTATATTGCAGATCCTGTTCTTTGTCGTGATCGTAAGGCCGATCCTGCTGATCATTCTGGGTATCAGGGTGGTCGGGCAAGAAAACTTGCCTGAAAAGGGTCCTGCTGTTGTGATTGCCAATCATAACAGTCATCTTGATACGTTGGTGCTAATGCTCCTGTTCCCCTTAAAGCAGTTGCATTTAGTGCGTCCTGTCGCTGCAGCTGATTACTTTTTAAAAACGCCGCTGCGCAGCTGGTTTTCGCGCAATATCATTCATATTATCCCGATCCACCGTATCAATAATAAAGGCAGCAATCCGCTAGACCCGATATATGAGGCGATTGAAAATAACGAGATTATTATCTTCTTCCCCGAAGGCAGCCGCGGCGAACCCGAGCAAATCACCACCTTCAAAAAAGGGATTGCCCGTATTGCTATGAAATACCCTAAGGTGCCGATTGTACCTGTCTTTACGCATGGCCTTGGGAAGTCTCTGCCCAAAGGCGACCCTCTATTTGTGCCGTTTTTCTGCGACATCATTATCGGCGCGCAAAAGACATTCAAAGGTCATGACGAAGAAGAAATTTTGCCACTGATCGAAAAAGAAGTCAGATCCCTTGCTGATGGCCGCTATTTCGCGGCATGGGAATAGGGATTGGAAAGGACATCATATGTATGCTTTCTATAAAAAAATAATGACAGTCTTGCTGGTGGCGATTTGTCTACCCGCAAGCGCTGTGGCCAGTATGGGGCTAGCTAAAGAAGATGTGCAAACCACCAACGAAACCGTAGTGATCTTGCACGGTATCGGCCATTCCAAATGGAATATGTTTGTGACAGAGCAAGCATTAAAGCATCAAGGCTATAAGACCTTGGCGATTTCGTATCCGTCTCTTGATCATGATATCGGTACGCTTGCAGGCTTGGTACATGAAAAGCTAACGCTCTCGCAAATCTGGCAGCAATCTACCAAGGTTCATTTTGTAACGCATTCTATGGGCGGTCTTGTCACACGCCGTTATCTGGAAGATTACAAAGATAAAATCCCGCAGGATAAACTTGGCCGCGCGGGAATGATGGCACCGCCCCATGGTGGCAGCGAAGTCGCTGACTTACTGGAAAATCTCGCGCCTTATAAATGGGTTTTCGGCCCTGCAGGTCAGGAACTGACGACCGAGACACAGTCTAAAAATACGATTAAGCCTTATTATGATGTCGGTATTATCGCCGGTAGCAAAGGCTGGCCCTATTTTGTCGCCGATATTGTCTTGCCCGATGCCCATGACGGCCGCGTTGCGGTGGAGAAAACGAAATGGGACGGCATGACAGATCACATCACCATGAATGCGACACATAGTTTTATTTCATGGAAACCCAATGTTCATAAACAGATTGTAAATTTCCTTCAGGAAGGGAGCTTCATCAATGAAAAACAATAGCCAGTTCAGCCTGTTAAAGGATCGCCGCTTCGCGCCGCTATTCATTACGCAATTCTTGGGTGCGTTCCACGATAACCTTTTCAAAAATGCACTGGTTGTGTTGATGTTATTCGGCGCGGCAGAACACGCGGGTGATGACGCCAAACTAATGGTGACATTGGCGGCAGGCCTTTTCATTTTGCCTTTTGTGATATTCTCGGCAATCGGTGGACAGCTCGCCGATAAATACCCGCGCCATAAAGTGATCCGCGCAGTAAAACTGGCGGAGGTGCTGATCGCCATTATGGGCGCGGCGTCTCTGATGTCAGGTTCAATTGGTTTATCTATGCTCACGCTTTTTGCGCTGGGAACGCAGTCGGCCTTCTTTGGCCCGAGTAAATACGCGATCCTGCCGCAGCATTTAGGCGAAAAAGAACTGATCGGTGGTAACGCACTTTTGAATACGGGCACATTTTTAGCCATTCTGGTCGGCACAATTATGGGCTCTGTCATGATTACGACGGGGGCAGGACAGCTGCTTGTGTCAGCGCTATTGGTACTGTGTGCAATATGTGGATACGCATCGTCTCGTTTTATCCCTGTGGCGGCGGCAACAGACCCTGCAATCAAGGTAAATCTAAACCCCGTCACAGAAACTGTTGATATCCTGCGCGGTATGTTTAAACAGCCTGCAGGCGTTGTTCAATCTATCTTCGGCGTGGCGTGGTTCTACTTTTTAGGCGGCGTTTTCATGGCGCAAATGCCGAATTACACCAATGAGACACTCGGGGCGAACGAGCACGTTCTGGCATTCTTTCTTGTGATTTTCTCACTCGGTATAGCTGTTGGCGGATTGCTGAATAACAAGCTTCTGCGTGGCCGTGTTGAGGCGGTGTACGTGCCGCTCGCCTCTTTGGGTATTACCATTTTTGGCATTGATCTGTACTTTGCCAGCGGCGCAAATCAGGTAAATCCGTTTGGTGAATTAATCGGTTTAGGCGCATTCCTGTCGGATATCTCGAACTGGCGTATTCTGTTTGATATTGGCATGATCGCACTTTGTGGCGGTTTGTTTGTCGTGCCATTGAATGCGATTATCCAGCACTACACCGATGCCAAAATCAAAGCCCGCGTGCTGGCAGGCAGCGCAATTTTTAATTCACTGTTTATCGTGGCCTCTTCGGCGCTGTCAGCCATGTTGATCGTTGCCGGTTGGGAAGTGCGCGAGATGTTTCTGGCGCTGGCGCTGGTAAACGCGTTGGGCGCGCTCTATGCCTGTATGCTGCTGCCTGATTATCTGTTTAAGACGATCATGCAGGGCATATTCAAAACCCTATACAAAGTCGAAGTGGTCGGTCTTGAGAATGTCGAAAAGGCAGGGCCGCGTGCAGTGATTGTCGGTAACCATGTTTCTTTGCTGGATCCGCCATTACTGGCGGCGTTCTTGCCAGGGCGTCCGATGTTTGCCGTGAACAGCTTCGTGGCTAATTGGAAATGGGTAAAGCCGTTCCTAAAACTCGTGGACGCATTCCCGCTTGATCCGACAAACCCGTTCTCGATGAAAGGCCTGATCCGCAAAGTCGAAGAAGACCGCCATGTCGTGATCTTCCCCGAAGGACGTCTGACGGAAACGGGCGGCCTTATGAAAGTCTATGACGGTCCCGGGATGGTTGCCGATAAGGCTGATGCGATGATTTTGCCTGTCCGTCTGGATGGGGTGCAGCATACGCCGTTTGCGCGCTTGAAAGGCAAAGTGCCGCTGAAAAGCTTCCCGAAGATCACAATTACAATTCTGGAGCCACGCAAATTCAAGATCGATGAAGATCTGAAAGGCCGTAAACGCCGCGCCGCAGCGGGCCGTCAGCTTTATGATCTGATGGAAGATATGATGTTCATTACGGGTGACCGTGAACAGACCCTATACGAAGCCATGCTAAAAGCACGCTACGTCAATGGGGATGATGCAATCATCGCCGAGGATATCGAGCGCAAACCGCTGAAATTCAAAAAGCTGATTTTAGGCTCTGTTGTACTGGGCAAGCAGTTCGAAAATCGTACAGAAAAAGGCGAAAATGTTGGCGTTTTGCTGCCAAATTCTGTCGGTGCGGTCGTGACATTTTTCGCACTGCAAGCTTACGGGCGCGTGCCCGCTATGCTGAATTTCTCGGCAGGGGCGCAAGCTTTGGCATCTGCGTGTAAAACAGCACAGCTTAAAACCGTGCTGACATCCCGCCGTTTCGTTGAGCTGGGGCGCTTGGAAGAGATCATTGACGAGATCGCCAAGCATGCCGAAATTGTGTATCTGGAAGATATTAAGGCACAAATAGGCTTCATGGATAAGTTTGACGGTCTGCTCGCTAATCCCGCAAAAATGCATCGAAAGCTTGATATAAAGCCAAGTGATCCTGCGATTATCCTGTTTACTTCGGGCTCTGAAGGTATGCCGAAGGGCGTGGTACTTAGCCATGAAAACATCATGAGCAATATTGTGCAGCTGTCTTCGCGTGTGGACTTTAACCGTCAGGATATTGTCTTTAACTGCCTGCCGATGTTCCATTCATTCGGCTTAACGGGCGGCACGTTGCTGCCGATCCTGTCAGGCGTGAAGACGTTCTTGTATCCAAGTCCGCTGCATTACCGCATCGTGCCGGAGCTTGTTTATTCTTCGAACGCGACAATCATGTTCGGTACGGATACCTTCCTATCGGGCTATGCGCGTATGGCAAACCCTTATGACTTTTACCGCATGCGCTACATCTTTGCGGGCGCAGAAAAGGTCAAAGACGAAACGCGTCAGATCTATATGGATCGTTTTGGTGTGCGCGTACTCGAAGGCTACGGCGCAACAGAAACAGCCCCTGCATTGGCGCTAAACTCGCCAATGCACCTAAAGGCAGGCTCCGTAGGGCGCTTGCTGGCAGGCATAGATTATAAGCTGGAAGACGTGCCAGGTGTTGATGTTGGCGGCCGCCTATTCGTCAAAGGTCCGAACATCATGCTGGGATATTATAAGGCCGATAAACCCGGCGTTCTGCAGCCGCCTGAAGATGGCTGGTATGATACGGGCGATATTGTGGATATTGATGATCAAGGCTTTGTTACGATCTTGGGGCGCGCCAAACGCTTTGCCAAAATCGCAGGTGAAATGGTGTCTCTCACCAGCGTAGAGTCCATGGTGACCAAGGTTTATCCAGATACAGAACACGCGGTTGTGACTATTCCTGATGCGCGCAAAGGTGAGCAGTTGGTGCTGGTGACCACCAATGACAAAGCCAGCAAAGACGATCTGTCTAAATATGCATCAAGTAATGGCATCACAGAGCTTGCCGTGCCGAAAACGATTTTGATCATTGATAAGCTTCCTGTCTTGGGGAGCGGTAAAACCGATTATACGGGTGTGCAGGATTTCGTGAACGGACAACTTAAAAAGGCGGCGTAAGAGAGGTAATCAGCAGATTTCGTTGCACATTTCCCTCAATCCAGTACCATCTGTAATGACGCAACGGAAAGAGGGTTGTATGGCAGACGCTGTAATCACCGTAAAAGATCTGAACTATTATTACCCGGGTACAAAGGCGCTTGAAGATGTCACCTTCACCATCAATAAAGGTGACATTACCGCGCTTGTCGGCCCAAACGGTTCAGGCAAGACAACCATGCTGCGCACCTTGGCAGGGCTGGACACACCATTTTCAGGAAAGATTGAGGTCGCCAATACCAATGTTCTGACTGACCCGCGTCAGGCACATACAAAGATCGGCTATCTGTCCGATGACTTTGGCCTTTATAAGGATCTGGTCGTTAAAGATGTTCTTGAATTCATAGGCGGCTGCCATGGTCTTAAAGATCAGGCGTTAAATGATCGTATCAAATGGGTAACAGATCTTCTGCGTCTTGAGGGTGTCTTTGATAAGAAATGCGGAGCACTGTCCAGAGGCTGGCGTCAACGTGTTGGCATCGCAATGTCTATCGTGCATAAGCCTGAGATTTTGCTGCTTGATGAACCGGCATCGGGGTTAGACCCCGAAGCACGTGCGGAGCTGTCTGCCGTCATGCTTGCGCTGCAGGCAGAAGGCATCACAAGTCTGGTATCATCACACATTTTGGCCGAGCTTGAGGAGTACTGCACATCCATGCTCGTCCTGCGAAACGGCAAAATTCAAAAACACGTTCTGCTCCAAGAGCATAGAAAAACGCAGAAAGCTTCACTGCAAATTACGGTGCTCGGCGCGCTGACAGAGGCGCAAAATAAAACGGTTAATGACGTCGCTGGCCAGGAGGCCGTAGAAGTGTCAAAAGATGACCAGACTACAACAATCAGCATTGTTGTTGATTATGATCATGATGCCAATCACGCCTTACTGAAAAAACTGATTTCGAAAAAAATCCCCGTATGTGGTTTCACATTGAAGGAGGTCACTTTGCAAAGGCTCTATCTGGAAACCTCAGACATAGAAGAGGGGAACAAGCCATGATCTTTAATAATCCTGAATTCATCAAGAATGTGAAACTGGAATTCAGTGTCTTACGTTTTTTAACGCCTATGCTTTTGCTGGGCCTGTTTTTCTGGATTGGCTGGGATATCGAGGAATATAAGAGACATTGGCAAAGCGTGTATTCGATTGAGCAGCTCCACGCTAAATCGCTCTTCTCATGGCTGTGTGGCTTCGGCTTTTTCTTTACGATTGTTTGGGGCACCTATCTGACCTCGAATAACATGATGGAAGAGATCAAGGCGAAGACGTGGGATTTCGTAAGGATGTCTTCGCTATCGCCGTTTAAAATCCTGAC
>LWDU01042531.1_pt1 | contig 25799 bp, 17 predicted proteins | sample 727161 | NCBI WGS metagenome assembly LWDU01 (sample SAMN04566230, study PRJNA314399) | hydrothermal vent metagenome | isolation source: deep sea hydrothermal plume seawater | place: Mexico: Gulf of California, Guaymas Basin | collected 2004-07-11
AAAAGTAGGGCCTCCGGGGCTCGAACCTGGGGATCACGCAATCCGAGTTCTCGCCATATCCTTCCGGAGGCCCCTCCATTGATGATTTCGTCACGGGGTCAGAAACTGCTGTTGCTCCCCTCGAGAAGCACCGATTCTGGATCCTCGACGAGGATCTGATCCGCTGCGAGCAAGGGAACGATGGTCGAGAAGACCTCCTCTAAAGGGCTTCCATCGTCGTTGAGGATCTGACCCTGTTCGTCGCTGTAGTGCAGGAAAAGAACGATCCGCACCGCCCTCGGCAGAGGTCGGGGGAGTGGTTCCTCGACAATCACCTCGCCTGTCGCGGGGTCGATGTCGCCCGGTTGGAGGACCGATCCTGTCGCGCTGCCGGTTTCCGCAGAGGAGCCCCCTTCCCCTTCAGAAGCTGCCGCAGCGGATGTGGAGGAACTGGCTTCTTCCGCTTCCATCGCTGCGATGGCGGCTCTCTCATCGAGATAGGGAAAGTCGGTCAGGTTCTGTTCGGGCAGCAAGGTCGAGGCATCCCAGTCCTGGGTCCACTCTCCCTCTTCCCCGAGGTACTCGAAGTCGAGGGCCAGCACCCGATCATAGATGGGGCTTCGATCGCCGGAATCGAAAGGATCCTCGGTCAGATCCCATGAGACCCGGCGGAACAGCACGCTGTCGCCATCCTTCCCCGGCCGAAGCGCGTAGCCGATGGAACTGAGCTCTCCAGTCCAGTTGGGTGTGTCTTCCGAGGGCTCACCCACCGGTGAGGTGGTGATGAAATCGATCGAGTCCTCGGCGTTTTCATCCTGGCCACTGTCTTCACCACGGAATACGTCGCTACCGAGTCCGCGCCAGGCCACTCCCTGAAGATCGCGTCTCATCTGGGAGAGGATCGACTCTCCGACCTTACCGGTGAGAGTGGCCCTCTTGATCCTTCGATCCGCCTCAAGGGTGGTGTCGAGGATGGTGTAGCACATCGACATCACGATGGTGAAGATTCCCAGTACCACGATCAACTCGATGAGGGTGAATCCTTTTTGTGCCATCAGAATCCTCCTCCATCTGTATAGGAGTTCTGAATCTGGGCATTGGTGGCGAGTGGATCATCGGCCTCGACCAGCACTCGAGTGGTCAAGACGTACTCTTCAGTGTTGACCAGATCTGGTCCCGGATGCTCGAGGGTCAAAGTGATCTCGAGTAGTCGTGGGCCAGTCTCCTCCGTGGAGAGATCGGTCACGCTGGCGGACCAGGGCCAGCCTTCCGAGGTACTGTCGCTGCCGGGTAGTTGTGCCATTCCGTCCAACCCCTCCGAGAGGCCAAAAGCGACCTCGTCGAGCGATTCTCTGGCAACACGTTCGACCAGCCTCAGATGATTGTAGTTGAAGGCCCGATCCACGGCGTCGGTTCGCATGTACAGCAAGGTCAGGAAGGATCCGCCGATGATGGCCAGCGCCATCACCAGTTCGATGAGGGTGAAGCCATCCAGCATCTTGGAGTCTTGGACTACCATCGCGGAAACTCCGCTTCGTCCCCGGGCATGTACTGGATGCTGCCGATGATCGCCTCGAAGTAGACTGCGATCGAATTGTTTTCTTCATTGGTCAGCAACACGATGTGAGATCCCGTTGTGCCGTACTCATCCAGCATGATATCGACGACCCCGGATTCCTCGGAACCACCATCGGGGTGCATGATCCGGCTGATCTCGATCCCATCAGGAACCGTCATGGTTCCCATCGTTTGACGTGCGTCGATCTCGAGATCTGGGTCTTCATCTTCTTGCGGCGGCAAGACGATGGTGAAGGTGTTCTGAGAAAGGTCGTACTGGATCACGTACTCGCCACCGACACCTCCGCCGAGACTTCGCGCCCAGCTGATATTCTGGCCGATCGTACGGGCTCCAGATCGGAGGCGGTACTTGGGCGAAAGTCCGTCAAGATTCGGGGCCACAACGGATGCCAGTAGGCCGAGGATCGTCACGACGACGATCAACTCGATCATGGTGAATCCTCCAGTGGTGGCCTGCCGAGGCATGAGCTCAGCGTCCGCTCTCGTCGGAGTAGATGTCGGCGTTGTAGTCACCGTCGGCATTATCGCCACCCTCGACTCCGTCGGCCCCGAAGGAGATGAGGAGCGGACCCCGATCACCCAGCTCGTAGTAGTAGTACTCGAGGGTCCATGGATCGAGAGGTTCTGACGACAGGTACTCGATATTGGTGCCGTTTTGAGTTGCTGGAGGAGATAACAACTCCTCGATGTTGTCGGGCCAACGCTTGTGGTCTTCCCTGAAGAGTCGAGCAGCGGTCATGATGCTGCTGAAGTCTGCACGAACAGCGGCGACCCTCGCCTGGTCCGATCGGCCAAACACACTCACGACCACGGTGCTGGCAAGGATTCCAAGAATCGTGATGACCACGATCAGTTCGATCAGCGAGAAACCCATCTCCTGCTTTTGCTCTCGACGGTTCATGGCCGCCTCCTTATCTTCAGTTTCATCCCGAGTGGATCGGGAAGAGTTTACAGATTGTTGAACTGCAATAGTGGTAACAGTACGGCCATGACGATGAACCCCACGACCACAGCGAGTAGCACGATGATGACGGGCTCGATCATTGCGGTCAGTCTCTGGATGGAGAGGTCGATCTCTTCCTCGTAAGTCTGGGAGATTCGGTCGAGCACGCTTTCGAGTTCTCCGCTCTGTTCTCCAACGGCGATCATGTAGCCTACCATGGGAGGGAACATCTTGGACTTCTTGAGTGGAGTGGAGATGTCAGCTCCTTCGACAATTCGATCTGCAACCTCAGAGATGGTCTTGGCCATCAATGAGTTGTTGACGACCTTGCCAACGATGTTCAGGGCGTCGAGCGCCGGGAGTCCGCTCTTGAGCAAGATGGACAGGGTAACCGTGAATCTGGAGATTGCGGATCGTTGCAAGAGCGAGCCGATGACTGGAATTTTCAGCAGTAAACCGTCGTACACCAATCGCCCCTTCTCGGTGGCGATCAGGCTCTTGAGGAAGAGCATTACGAGCAGGGCACCGATCATTCCGGGTAACCAGTATGACTTGAACATGTCACTGACGAAGATCAGGATCTCGGTCGGGCGGGGTAAGACATTGCCCTTCTTCACCAGCATCTCGGTGATCTTCGGCACAACGAAGGTCATCAAGAAGGACACGACCATGATTCCGACCATCACCATGATTGCAGGATAGGTCAGCGCTGCAGAGATCTTGCCGCGGAGGGACGCTTGTTTTTGCAGGTAGTCTGCAAGACTCATCAGCACCTCGTCGAGATTTCCACTCGCCTCACCTGCGCGCACCATGTTGATGTAGAGATCACTGAAGTAGGCAGGGTGCAGAGAGAATGCATCTGCCAGGCCCGCTCCGGAGACAATCTTCTCGCGAATGTCGCGGAAAATCACTTCCATCCTGCGGTCTTCGATCTGTTCTACCAGCACGGCCAATGCTTCCGAGAGGTGGACTCCGGAAGCGAGAAGTGTCGAAAACTGTCGAGTCAGGATGGCCAGGTCACGGATGTTTGCTTTGCGCTGCAATTGGAAACGGCCTGCAGTCCCGCCACCACGTGCGATGGCATCGATCCGCTCCATCTGAGTGACGCGCAGTTTTTTATGGCGCAACTTGTCGCGCCCATCGCGTGCCGTATCGGCATCGATGGTGCCCTTCTTGTTGCGACCACGGCTGTCGATGGCCTGGTAGGAGTAGATCGGCATCTGGGCTCCTGGCTAACTTCTAGAAGACATCCATTTGGGTGACACGAAAGACTTCATCGGTAGTGGTGATTCCCCGTGCCACTTTCCTGGCTCCGTCCATGCGCAAGGTCCTCAGGTGACCCGATTCGACGGCGACCTGCTTGATCACCGAGGCACTGGTGCGTGCGATGATCTGGTCGCGGATCGTTTCATTGACGGTGAGGATCTCGTAAATCGCGGTCCGGTCGTAGTAACCCCGGCCGAGGCAATTCTCACAGCCACGACCGCGATAGAGTAGTCCCTCGAGCAGGTCGTCTCGGGTCAACCCAAGATTCACCAGTTCGCTGGACTCTGGCTCATAGGATTCCTTGCAGCGTTGACAGATCACTCTCACCAGTCGCTGGGCGACCACGCCGATCAGCGAAGAGGAAACGAGGTAGGGTTCGACCCCGAGATCGATCATTCGAGTCACCGCACCTGCAGAATCGTTGGTGTGAAGGGTGGAGAAGACCAGGTGACCGGTATTCGAGGCCTGTACGGCAATCCCGGCAGTTTCCTCGTCTCGAATCTCTCCCACCATCATCACATCTGGATCCTGCCGCATCAGTGACCGGAGGCCTGAGGCGAAGGTGAGACCTTTCTTCGTCGAAACCTGGATCTGGCTGATGGTATCGAGGTTGTATTCGATGGGGTCCTCGATGGTGATGATGTTCAACTCTTGTGAGTCCATCTCGGACAGGCCTGCATAGAGGGTCGTGGTCTTTCCAGAACCGGTCGGCCCTGTGACCAGCAAGATTCCATGGGAAGAGTTGATTAACTTGTCGAGAATCTGGTAATTGTCGCTGTCGAGACCGATCTCTTCCAGCTTGTAGAGGCGTGCGGTCTTGTCGAGAAGACGGAACACGATTCTCTCGCCATAACTGGTCGGGACCGAGGAGATCCTCACGTCCAGATCTCCGTCTCCAACCTTGAGCGAGGTTCGACCGTCCTGGGGGAGTCTGCGCTCGGCGATATCCATCTTGCCCATCACCTTGACCCTCGAAACGAGTGCGTCCTGGATCTTCTTGGGAATGACCTTGGTATCGTAAAGAATCCCATCGATGCGATACCTGACCTGCAGGCGATCGGAAAAAGGCTGCAGGTGAATGTCGGATGCTCGGTTCTTTTGCGCCTCGAACATGATCGTGTTCATCAATTTGATGATTGGAGCCTTGTTGGCGATGTCGAGTACGTCCTCGGTCTCGTCGATTTCAGCTGCGATGCCGATCAGGTCGTCCTCATCGAGTCCTTCGAGGAGTTCGTCCACATCAGCGCTCGATTTTTGAAACGCTCGGTTGATCAGAGCGGTGATCTCCGCACGAGGAGAGATCACGGGTTCGACGACTCTATCGACCATCGCTGCGAGGTCATCCATCGGCTGTACGTCGAGCGGATCGCAGGTGGCGACATGAATCACTCCTGGGGTCTCACTGACGGCCACAAGGTTGTAGGTACGTGCAAATTGTGGGGGCACCATATGAGTGAATTCTTCAGGAACACTGCAATCGGTGAGATCGGGGAAGTACGGGATGCGCAGCCTCTTCGACAGCGCTTCCAGTAGAGCCACTTCGGTGACATAACCTTTCTCACGAAGGATCTTGTCGAGAGGCTTGCCGGTGGAGTGTTCCTCCTGCTGGCACTCGTTCAACTGATCTTCGCTGAGGAGCCCTTCTTCGATCAGATCGCTGAAGAGGGAGAGTCTCATGGTGTTTTCTCCGCCTCGGTGGCTGCAGTCCCTGGTCTGACCAGGGGAGCGAGTTCCTGATCTCGAACATTGTCTGGATCGGAGAATTGTTGAAGTTTCAGATCGTCCTGGAAGGACCGGACTCCGTGGATCGCATCCCTGGTGAAGTCGCCGAGATTGTTGAAGCGATCGTCGTTGAGGATGTGCGCGCTCAGGAACACATACAGATTGTCGCGAGCAGTGTTGGAACCACTCGACTTGAACAGGTGTCCGATGATGGGAAGATCCCCCAGCAGTGGAACCTTGCTCTCGACCTTGCCTTCCGCCATCTGGGCCAGCCCGCCGATGATGAACATGCCGCCGTCTGGAATCGTCACCTTTGAACTGATGACATTGGTCGACCGGTCGGGGAGGGCACCGGTCCCGTCGGATATTCCCGAGAAGGAAGACACTTCCAGTTCCAGTTCCAGCAGTACGACTTCGCTGGAAATGGTAGGAATCAATGAAAGCGTGATTCCGGCACTTTCTGACTGTTGAGAAGTGGTGGTGTTGACATTGGTCGTATTGGAACTGGTGTAGAAGATCTCGTTCTGGACAGAAATCGAGTTCTCCTGATTGTCGTCTGCCAGGATGAAAGGTGTGGCGAGGATGTTGGAATCCTCATCTGATTTCAACGCACTCATGATCAACGGGAACTGGCCGTCCTGCTGGATCACACCGCTGATTCCGGAGCCACCGATGCCGGGGATCCTGTTGACTCCCGTGATCACTCCGTTGGGATCGATACTGGGAAGCACCTCACTGGCACCGAAGGAACTCAGAAGGATGCCTGTTAGTGCCTGGTCATCGAGATTTCCGGCGAGGAACTCGAGGGTGTAGTTGAGACTGGAACTATCTTTCACTTGAACCAGCGCCACCTCGAGAAACACCTGGCTACGACGCTTGTCGATCTGCGTGAGGATCGCCTCGATCTGCTCGTACTCTTCCGGTTCGGCCTGGATGATCAACGAGTTGGTAGGTTCGTGGGGCACGATCCGTGTCGGAGTGAACTGTTGCTGTTGCTGCACTCCTCCGGTTCCGCCGGTGGTTCCTCGACTGTTTCGGCTGGTGGTGCCACGGCTGGTGGAGCCACGGCGCAAGGATCCTTCAGATCCTTCGACCAGTTGCCGGATGTTATCTGCAAGTTCCTCTGCCTTGAGGTAATTGACCTTGTAGATCCAGGTCGTGTTGCGGATGTTTCGCACCTTGGTGTCGAGTTCGTCGATCAACTGGTGAACCAGATCGAGTTCTGCCGGATCTGACGACTGGATCAGAATCTTCTGGGTGCGATTGTCCGCGATCAAACGGGTCGATTCACCCGCCTGTGTGCTACCGCGACCAAGGGTGCCCCGGTTGGCGGTGCTGCCGCCTCGTGCACCGGAGTTGCTGGGGGTCGGGGTCCTGCGGCCGGTGGAGCCAAAGGCGGATGTGTCACTCAGGGCTTCCTGGACGATGCTCACGATGTCCTGGGCGTCGGCGTAGAAAAGCTCGCGAATTACCAGTACCTCTTCAGGGCCACGGACCTCGACATCGATGTACTCGACGAGCCGTTGAATGTGATCGAGGACTCGCATCTTGGCCTTGATGATGAGGGTCTCATTGTTGGTCACGGTGACGATCTTGAGGCTGCCGCTCTGACTTCCGGCGCCCTGGATTCCGAGTAACTCCTGGAGAGCCTGGCGCACCACGGAGGTCTCGACATGTTTCAACTGCAAGACCAGCGTGGCCAGTTCATCCCCTGTTTTGGATCCGGGTTCTGCACCCGCCTCGATGATGGGGCTGACCGGATCGGTGGGCGGCTGGGTCCGTGCGGTGGTCGCTCGGACGTTGATCACCACGGTGCCGTCGTCGAGGGTGCTCTCCCACATCTCGTAACCGTTGGTCTCGAGAATCGCCTGGACGATGGGATAGGTCAGGGGATCGACATCGCCCACCACATCGACAAAAGTCTCCTCGGCAAATGCCGGGTCATTGCCAGTGGAGGGGTAATTCACGAACTTGCCAGTGGTGCGCTGGATGAAACGCATCAGGCTCAGAACGGGAAACTTGCCCTCCTCCATCCGGTACATGTCCGGGTTCGAAGCCGCCGAGTCGTCTGCTTCTGCAGCACTGTTGGCTTCTGCAGCACTGTTGGCTTCTGCAGTATTGCTGGCTTCAATACGGGCCGCTTCTTCGGCCGCTTCCTCTGTGGAGGCAGGATCGGGAGGATCCTGAGCCAGCAGGGCACCTGGAAGTGCAATGCTGAGGGAGATGGACAGTACCAGGAGGGCCACTGGGGCCATCGAGGAGGAAAAGATCAGGGTCTCTTTGGTCGAGACTATCGAATTGCGGGCCATTATGACACACCCTTCCGTCGTCGGGTTCATGGCTGCTCCTTCTTCCTTGATCGGCTGGATCGGGGATTCTCTTTCGGGGAGATCCCGGATTCTCCTGGCGGGATGGTTCCAACAAGAGGCCTCGGCTTCGACCTCTCGGTCCTCAATCCATGAGGAAACACGGGTCTGACCATCATTACGCAAATGAAATGCCCGTCCATGCCAACCGGGCAAGTTCCACAACTTTATTTTCTAAAAGGAGTTATGGATATTCCGGTAACCATCAAAGGGAGGTGTTTGGCTGATCTGGGGTAGAGAGTGTAGGGAAATCGAACAGATTAATGGGGGAGGGGGTCTCTCAGGAAGGGCGATCCAGTTCATCGAGGAGTTTCTCGACCGCCGGCCAGAGGTGTTTGGGGACCCGGATCATCAGGCTGTTGGAAGCCTGATGCGTGACCACGTGAATCGGCCGCCCGCCACGCTCTTTCCAGGCTCGATCCAACTCGAGGGCGAGCTCCTTGGCGCGGCCAAAGCGAGTGGCCCAGTTGCGTAGCACCGGTCGGTGGGTTCCCGCCACCGGGGGGCAGTCCGCTGCCGAGAGCAATTTCAGGTACTGTTCGAGACGGCGAGGGGAGGTACAGGAGATGACGACCGAGCCGGTTCTTGGATCGGGCACAAAACGGCTGTAACGGTCGAGGGCGCCGATTTCCTGCTCCCTCTTGCGTGCGTCTTCGCGTAGCAACTGGCAGATCGGTTCAGGATCCAGATGCTGCAGTGCGACCACCCGGATCTGGTAGCGCGCCAACGGCGGTTCGCTGTCGGGATCGGTGGTAGCCCAGTGGGGACCTCGCACCAAGCCCTTGCGGATCGGCTTCAACTCGATCCCTTTCGACTTCAACTGCGCTCTCAGAATCAAAGCACTGGAAGAGGAGGAGAGGTTCAGCGGTCGCAGCAGTGAGATCGATCGGTGGCCAAGGATTGGACTCTCCATGATGACCGACTGATCGGTGGCCAGGCTCCAGCCCTGCAAAAGGAAGCCCGCGGGAATCTGACCGGCGGGAATCACCGATTGATTCGATTGTGGCAACGGCACCAGCAATCCGATCCAGCAGGATAGTATCACGGGAATCATGAGGTACCCTCTCTCGGCTCCAGTTGCAGGTTGCGAATCCTCGAGTAGAGAGTCGAGCGCTCGATTCCGAGGAGCTCAGCGGCGCGCTTCTTGTTCCAGTTCACATGATCGAGCACCAGCGAGATGTGATCTTTCTCCAGTTCCTTCAACGAGATCGGTTGCCACTGAGCGGTGGAGTCTACTCCTGGTTTCCGCGATGCGGTGTGATCTAGACGAAGATCATCGACCTCCAGCAAGGTCGCTGGAGTCAGAATCACGGCACTTTCGATGACATTCCTCAGCTGGCGAACATTTCCAGGCCAAGAATGCAATCGCAATGCTGTCATGGCATCCGGAGAGAGTTGCTTGCGCTGGGGACTTCTCCCGCAGCAGAGGTCGAGAAAGTGCTCCGCTAGCAAGTCGATGTCACTGGGTCGATCCCGCAGCGGCGGTACCACCACCTCGAGCACCGCAAGCCGGTAGTAGAGGTCTTCTCTGAAGCGCCCCTGTGCCACCTCCTCTTGCAGGTCTCGGTGGGTGGCGGCGACGATCCTCACATCGACGTCGATGGAGTTGTTGCCCCCGACTCTCTCCAGCCTCTTCTCCTCGAGTAACCTGAGCATCTTGGACTGGGCAGAGGTGGGCAACTCACCGATTTCATCGAGGAAGACCGTACCTCCCGATCCCGCCTCGAACTTGCCGGGCTGTTGCTGGTCGGCACCGGTGAAGGCACCTTTCTCGTGGCCGAACAGTTCGCTTTCGACCAGGTTTTCTGGAATGGCTGCACAGTTCAGGGCTATGAAGGGAGCCGCTGCCCGACTTCCCTGGTAGTGAATCGCCCTGGCGACCAGTTCCTTCCCGGTGCCGGTTTCTCCCCGGATCAGCACTGTCCCATCGGTAGGCGCTGTTTTGCGGATGAAGTTACGAACCTGATCGATCTGAGATGAACTACCGATGATGGGCATCGAGTCGATCACCGTTCGAACCAGTTCTTTACGATCGGTAGACAGTTCGACCAGGTCTTTTCCGACCGAGAAACTGGCCCCGATGATGCCTGCAGCGACTCCCGCGCCCCACAGTTCTTCATTACCGAAGGGCCGTTGGTCTCCATCCAGGCGATCGAGGTAGAGGATCCCACCGATGCCCTCGTGGACCGGGATCGGAGCGGCGATCACCGAGCGAATCTCATCGCCGACGACGCTACGGCGGTCTGCGAAGCGCAGGTCTTCCGTGGTATCACGTGAAATCACGGCTCGCCGCGATTGCATCACTTCGCTATGAATCGTGTGGCTCAGTACGAATCCATGCATGGGGGTTCCGCCGCGAGACCATGCAGAGCGGCAGAGCCAGCCATCTTCTTCACTGATCAAGATGGCACCCCGGTCCGCATCGATGCCTTCAACCAGTAACCGCAGACCTTTCTCAAGGCGCGCCGAGTTCTCCTCGGCTGATCGGCCAAGCAGTGGAGCGCAGGAGTGCAGAGCCCCGAGTACCTGGCCCGATCGCTTTCCGTCCAGATCTTCGGGAGTCACGTCGATTCGATGAATCACCTGGGTTCTGGAAACCGATTCCGATGCCGTCGTGACCGCTGCTTCAAGTCGAATCTCACAGTCTCCGATGGCGAGCAAGTCGCCCGGTGCCAGTTCAGATTCTCGAATTGGATCATTGTTGAGATAGGTGCCGTTGGATGACTCCAGATCGACCACATACCAGCGCTGATCCTTGCAGCTCAAACGGGCGTGGAATCGGCTCGCGGCCCCATCGTCGATGGTCACATCGGCTGCCGGATCACGGCCGATGATGAGACCGCCTTCCTTTGCCTGTTCGGTCGAGATTTCGACCACATGAAAGGCGCCTGCAGAGGTACAGATGTGGAGGCTAGTGCTCAAGGTCCACCCCCCTGATTCCAGCTTCTCAGGATGCGGTCGCGGTCGAGCAGACCGAGGATTTGCACCTTGCCGATGCGAGTGTTCCAGCGCGCCAGGTCTCCTTCACAGCGAATCGCCGGAGCCCCTCGTGGGATGGCATCGGTGGGCAGGGTGAAGGTCACGGTGGAGACGAGATTCGCGGGGTCCCCCTGGCGCGAAATCTGCAGGCGGAACCTGGCACGCTTCGGATCATCGGAGGGTCTTCGTTCCAGGGTGATGGAATGATCGATTCCTTCCTGGATGAATGCCAGTTGCGACTGCTGTTCCACCTCGATCTCAACCGGAACCCCGCGCCGAAGTGCTTCGATGCGCGGAGCGATTCTGCGACCCACCGCCAGGCCAATCCGTAGCCGATCCCCGGGTCGTTCCGGATCTTGACCGGTTCTCAACTCGAGATCGGGAGTCCCGAGACAACGCAATCCATCGATGCGCCATCTGCGTAATTCCTTCAGGTAGGGGAAGGAAATAGCGCGCGGATCGTTGGCCCATAGCAATGATCCGTCGCGCACCACCGGGGCAATCTGGACATGTCCTCCCGCGGGCTCGGGGAGGGCTGGGTATATGAAGAAGCGTTCGATCCGATCTCCGTCTTTTCCGAAATCGTAGGAGAGAAGTTCGTAGGGAGATGAACTGGAGAGAATTCTTCGCAGAGTTCGATCGACCTGGATGCCAGTTTCTACCGCTCGACCGGGCCAATAGGTCCCCAGCAGGATGGCACAGAGAAGCAGCGTCACTGCCATCGAGAGTTGTAGGACGGAGAGTCGAGTTTTGACCGGAGGATCGATCTTCAGCTGCAACTGTTCCAGTTCTGAAAGTAATGCTCCATGGTCGTGTGGTCGATCTTCCGGACGCTTCTCCAGCATCCGAAGGACCAGCAGTGCCAGTTCAGGATGGATGCCTGAGCGAAGAGCGGCTGGAGATCTGGCGGGCTCGTTGACCTGGGCGACCATCAAGTCAACCCGAGAGTCTCTTTCGAAGGGAGGTTTACCCGTGAGCAGGTGAAACAGCGTTGCGCCGAGGCTATAGATATCGGAGCGTTCGTCGAGAGCCCAGCCCTGGATCTGTTCGGGGGATCCATACTGAGGAGTGCAAAGAAACTCTGGTTCGTCCTGAGGATTCTCGCCGAGGTTTCCTGCCAGTCCGAAGTCCACCAGTTTGACGACTCCGCGCGAGTCCTGCAGCAAGTTCGAAGGTTTCACATCTCGGTGGATGATACCGCTTCTGACGGCAGCACGAAGTGCTCGCGCGGCAGAGATGGCGACGCGAATTGTTTCTGCAGATGACATGGGGCCGTGTTTCTCGACCTGGATCTCGAAACTGGGCCCCTCGAGGAACTCCATCACCAGGTAGGGAGGATCTTCGTCCTCGTGGATGGCGTGAATCTGACCGATGTTCGGGTGACTGACGGCAGCGATCGCACGCGCCTCGGTGAGAAACCTTTCACGGATGTCGACGCTCTCCTGCAAGCGAGGGTGGATCCTCTTGATGGCAACGGTTCTCTGCAACCGTGGATCACGGGCACGGTAGACCACTCCCATTCCGCCCTCGCCGATCTTTTCTTCGATGGAGAAGGAGCCGATCTGGTCGAGGCGAGGAGTTTTCAATGGCCGGGTCTCATCGTGTGAACTTCCCGCGTCGGTGGTGTCGCCGGGGGAGAGCCTTCGACTGGGAAGCAAGTGAGACCCCTTTCCTGTGAGAAGCGGTCGGGACTTCTCGCCTGAGCACGTGGCCATGCTATCCTGCGGTCCCGACAGGGTGACGGGACTCTGGCCGGAAGCACAGGAAATAGTCTCTTCATGTCCGCTACTTTCGAAAAAAAACTGTCTGCTGCTGCGGGAGGAGACTTTCGCTCATTGCTGACTGCCGCATTTGATGCCGCAGGAAAGCACAGTGGCGAGGTCGAGGTGATTCGACTGACGGACGAGGATTTGCAAATCATCGTCACTTCTGCCGATGAGGCTGCGGGGCAACGGCTGCTCGATGTTCTGATCGCACTTGGATTCGAGGATTCGCCGGAACTTCCGGTCCAGTGGCAGAAAGCCAGTGCCGCTGGAGTCGCCCCGGAAGGGTTCTACAGCACCACTCACCACCAGACCGAGGTGCTGGACGGGGCGGTCTGGCAAGTCCTCCCTCAGCAGCGAATGGATGGCTGCATCACTCGTCGGGCTGGAGGCCTTGCCTGCACCAAGTTGCGAGACGTGCAGGTCGGCGATGAAGTGGTGATCGGGTTGGACGGTGTGCGGTTGCTCGCCGAAAGCGCGACGGAGACTCGCCCTGCATTTGCCTTCATGTCCAACGATGTTTCCTCCGAGAGGCGAGCCGAGGTTCAGATCCGGGCGGTGGTCGACCTGGCCAGAGCCGCTCGGAAATCGGGCAAGAAGATCGTATGGGTGCCGGGACCAGTGGTCGTTCACACCGGTGCCGCCAACGATCTGGCTCAACTGGCTAGAGCAGGCTGGGTCGATGCAGTACTGAGTGGAAATGCACTGGCAGTTCACGATATCGAAACACAATTGTACGGCACCAGCCTCGGTGTATCGGTCTCCGATGGAAGCGTGGTCGAGCATGGCCATTCTCACCACATGAGAGCCATCAACCGGATTCGAGAGCAGGGTTCCATCGAGGCCGCAGTCGCATCCGGGGTCCTCAAAGATGGTTTGATGCATGCACTGATCGAGCGGCAGATTCCATTCGTACTGGCGGGATCGATCCGAGATGATGGTCCCTTGCCAGAGACGGTGATGGATCTCATCGAAGCGCAGGAGCGTTACGCATCCCAGTTACAGGATGCGGGACTGGTCATCATCCTGGCCTCGATGCTCCATGGAATCGGAGTCGGCAACATGTTGCCGGGGAATGTCCCGTTGGTGTGTGTCGATATCCATCCGGCGGTGGCCACCAAACTGGCCGATCGAGGATCGGCACAGGCGCTGGGGATCGTGACCGATGTGGGTCTCTTCGTCCGTACCCTGCGTGAGCAACTGGTCCGCTAGAGGGCAGTGCCGGAGCTGGGCTTCCGCTCCGCCGGGATCTCCTTTGAGGTCTGTTCAGGTTTCAGAATTTTTGGCTTCATCACCTTCGGTAGCGGACTCTCCAGCGCACGAAAGGCGAGAATTGTCATCGCGGTGCCGTAAGAGGAACTGCGTGGGAAGACTCGATCATTCCACGAACCATCTTCACCCCTTACCTGCCATAATCGAGCGAGGATTCGCTGACGTAGAGGCTCTCGATCTTCTTGCGGAAGAGCCTGCAATGCCCTGGCAGCGTGGGTGTGGGCATAGAAGAAGTAGTAGGGAGCGATGTAGTACGGTGGATTGTGAGTGCCCGTTTGAGCGCGCCGCTTTTCGAGCCATTCCCAGTGTTCAAGGAATGCGTCGACCGCGGATCGGACTCTCTTTGCATCGGCACGGCCGGCCAACCACAGCGCAGTTTCACTCGCGGCCATCCGTGCGCAGGCACCCTGAACCGCCTCGAAACCCTCTCCTGTGACCCGGGCAGGATTGGTCGAGTACTGAAAGGCGCCACTCTCGAGCCGAGCGGCTTCGAGTGTATCGAGGGCACGATCGATCACAGCAAGGTCAAACTTGTATCCTCGATCTCTGGCTCTCATCAGTGCCATCACTGCTGGTGCTGTCATGAAGGGGGAAGCGGGACTCGATGCTCCCGCCCGGCGCCGGCGGGAGTAATTCCAACCACCGCCGGGGATCTCATTCTCGATCAGCGTGGAGATCAACTTCTCCACCAGCTCATGACATGGTTTCTTCAGTTTTCCTGGCACCACCTTGAGTTCTTGCATCCGGAGAATCGTCTCCAGGCTTTCGATGTGCCCCCAGTCGCGAACATCGTAGCCACCGCTGAAGCCACTACCCATTCGCGGTGCGCGCAGTGATTCCTGTAGCAGGAAAGAGAGTCCTCGCATCACGGAACCGACTCTTTGCGAATCCTTTTTCAGACCTGGAACTTCGATCAAGGAGCGCATCACGATGGCGGTTCCACCGACCCGATAACCGGGAGGAATCTGCCCTCCTTCGCGGTACACACCTTCGTAGGGCCATTCTCGAAGTTCGACCTGCTTCTTTCCCCTGGATTCGGCAGGTTCCATCGACTCCTGATGGGAGACCAGCGTCGAGAGGGAGGCCTCGATCGCCTGGCTCCAGTCTGGTTCACCATCGGGTAAGGCCATCTCACCAACGGGTAAAGCCTTCGTGCTCGGCGCTCCGAGGACGGAAATCAGTATGAAAATCATCATCGAGTTCGGCATGGGACTCTCCTTACATCTGTGCAGTGGCCGGGATCATCGCACGGAGAGGGGAACTTGGGGAGCCCAAGGGATCTGAAGAAGCCCACATCTGAGTGGTCAATAATGCTACACTAATACCCGAAATGAGCACCCCATCTGGGGGATGCGCTCCACGGCCTGAGCCGTGAGGGATTTCGAAGTCGCTGCAAGTCGTTGTTCTGGAACCACTTGGGTAGATTTGGCGGGATCGGTATCGCGCTGGCCCAGTGGAGTTCGAGTCGGGAACATGGTTTGCATGTCTCCTTCGGTAAGGCCCGCTCCGATGGGCCATCTCGCCCGAAGAAAGGAACCGGTCAGTGACACGATTGCGACTCCCCTCCCATCAATTCTGGAACCTCCGGGTCAAACTGGTGCTGCTGCTGGCGTTTCTGCTGGCGGGGACGCTGACGGTTCAAGGATGGCTGGAGGAACGCAAGGTTCAGCGATTGCTCCAGGCAGTGGAGCAGATCGCTGCCAACATCGCCGCCGATGCGGTGAAGATGGGGATCCAGGCCACTGCGGCCAGTCCACTCTATAAAAAGGACATCCACGTCGGATTTGAAACCAACACGTTGATCCCGGGTACGCGAGAACTGCAACTCGACCGGAGGACTGACAAACTTCTGGCCCAACTCAAGAGCAGAGTGCTAGAGATGGAATCGGCACCTGCAGATCAACTCGATGAAGACCTGTTACTGCGCTCCGGTGTCGAGGATTTGGTGTTCGCTTTGATGCAAAAAAACCATCCCGATCTTGCGATCGATGTGTCCCAGTTCTGGAGTCTTGATTCCGAGAGAAATGCAACAGTGCTATTTGAATTTGGAGCAGAATCCAACGGTAATCAATACGCGTGGCCCGAGATCAACGCGAGTGGATCCACCGAGAATGCTGAAGACCGGGAATTGGCATGGCGGGCAACCAGAGCAGCCAAGAGTAAGTTGAATGATTCTGCCGAGAAGATGATATCTGAGCAAGATCAGGCGGAAGGGGAACAGCAACATTCTGAGAGCAATCAGTACGCCGTAAATTTGCAGAATACTGGAGGAATCTCCCCGGAGGGGGCGAACCCACCGCTCGGGGAGATGCCGCTCGATGGTAACCGCCAGCCCGCTGCAAAAGCCTATGGATCCAGAAGCCGCATCGATTCCTCACCATTCGCAAATGAAGCAATTCTAGTGCCCCGTGACCCCGATGATTTCAGAGGGATGGGAATCCAGTTACAACCCCATCTCGATGAGCTTCAACAGTTGGTGAATGAAGCCCGGTATTACGACCTTTCGGCGACCATCTCGATGTTTCTGATCGGCCTGGTGATCGCATGGGTACTGGGCGCCCGACTGATGAGACCGGTGACCGAAGTGGTCGAGGGGATGCGTTCGGTGGCCAGTGGAGACCTCTCGGTTCGGTTGACCGAGCGTAATGATCCAGAGTTCGGATTGGTCAGTCGGCAATTCAATGACATGGTCCTTCAGATCGAAGATGCCAGGGGTGTCGAGAAGGGGCTGGAGCATCGTGAACGAGTCCAGTCGATGGGTGATCTCGCAGCAGGAGTAGCTCACGACATTCGAAACCCACTCAGCGCCATCTCGCTCCACGTCGGTCGCATCCGGAGAGAGTTCGCGCCAACAGATCCACAAGCTCGCGAGCAGTTTTTCGGTTCTACCGGGGATGTCAAGGAAGAGATCGAGCGGCTCAATTGCCTGGTTACGAATTTCCTTCAGCTGGCGCAGCCGGCGGCTCAAGAGTCGGAACGGATCAACCCCGGAGACCTGCTCGAAGATCTGGGCAGATTGCTGGAAGAAGAAGCAGGTGTGCACAAGATCAAGCTCAGCATCGATATTCAAGATGGGCTGAGCGAGGCGATCTGGAATCGTATCGAGGCGAAGAGCGCATTTCTCAACATCGCGAAGAACGCTTTGCAGGCGATGGAAAGAGATGGAGGGACTCTCAAGATGACGGCTCGATCGGATGGCCAGTGGATCGTCATTTCATTCGTCGATGATGGGCCTGGTATCGAGGAGCAAGACCTCGAACGGGTGATGCTTCCCTACGTCACCATGCGACCAGGGGGTACTGGACTGGGGCTCGCCATCTCCAGGCGAGTGGCAGAGCGCCATGGTGGTCGCCTCGAGATCAGTTCTCAGATTGGGATTGGAACAGAAGTGAGGTTCCTGATGCCAACTGAAGAAGTGAGAGGAGCGAGTTAATGGATCGCCCAGTCAAAATTTTGGTCGCAGATGACGAACGTAACCAGCGGGAGATTCTCGTCTCTTCCCTCTGTCGCGAGGGCTTCCGTGCGGAAGGGGCGACCGGGCTTCCTCAGGCACTCGCTCTACTGGAACAGGCGAGAGAGGCCAGCGACCCCTTTGGAGTTGTGGTGACAGATCTCCGGATGCCCTCCGACAAGGAGGGGCTGGAACTACTCCAGCAGGCACGCCACGACGACCCACTCTGTGAGGTGATCCTGGTGACCGCATATGCCACCGACGATGTGGCGTTTTCTTCCGGCAAGGCCAGGGCCTTCGGTTTCCTGTCCAAGCCCCTCGATTTAGAAAAGACCCTCATCACCATCACATCGGCTGCAGAAAAATCCAAGCTGGCGAGAGATCATGCAGACCTCAAGGAATTGCTCGTCTCGGGCAAAGATGCCTTTTGTGGAATCGTCGGCAAGAGTGCAGAGATGACAGATCTCTACCGAATGATCGAACGGGTCGCTGGTGCAGATGCGACATGTCTGATCAATGGTGAGAGCGGTACAGGAAAGGAACTGGTCGCTCGTGCAGTACATCAGATGAGTGCTCGTAAAAAGAACCCCTTCCTGGCGATCAACTGCGCAGCGATTCCTGAAAACCTGATCGAGAGCGAACTGTTTGGTCATGAGAAAGGTGTTTTCACCGGAGCGACTTCACGTCGAGTGGGGCGGTTCGAAGATGTGGGAGCCGGCACCCTGTTCCTCGATGAGATCGGATCGATGGAGTTGAGCTTGCAGCCGAAGTTGCTTCGTGCAGTCCAGGAGATGGAGTTCTCTCGAGTCGGTTCAGCCGAGACGATTTCATTCCGGGGAAGGATCGTGGCGGCGACCGCACGTGATCTTGAAGCTGCGGTAGCCGATGGTGAATTCAGGGAAGACCTGTTCTTCCGTCTCAACGTCATTGTTTTGACCATTCCACCCTTGCGCCAGCGTAAAGATGACTTGCCCCTGCTGATCGATCACTTCCTGGCCCGAGGAAGTCGGCGCCATGGGAAGAACTTTCAGGGTGTTTCCGCAGCGGTGATGACGGCTTTCGAGGAGCACTCATGGCCCGGTAATGTCAGAGAGTTGGAGAATTCTCTGGAGCGGATGATGGTGCTCGGAGATGAGGAGGTGCTCGGCGTGGACCTGCTTCCACCGACCATCTCGAATCTCCAATCGCAACTGCACCCTGTAGGAGATGGTCCATTCCAGTTGCCCAGAGAAGGGCTGATCCTGGAAGATCTGGAGCGAAGCCTGATCGAGCAAGCCTTGCAGAGGACTGGCGGAAGTCTCGATCCGGCGGCAAAAATGCTGGGAATTTCCTACAAGACCCTCCAGTACCGCATCAAGAAATACCGATTGAAGAAAGAGAACGGATTGTTGTCGGAGGAAATCATCCCCGGCGAAGGCCGTATCGCCTAGTCTGAAGGGCGATTGGTTCGCCCAGGAGGACTCCTTCGACTTTTGACCTGGGAACAGAATGAGCAGTGAAGGCTAGTTTTCGAGCACCCATGGTTCTCGAAGGGCAGCACTGCAAAGGAGAAATACCATGAGTTCTGCGATGAAAGCGGCTGCACTGACACTTTTGATTGTGATCATCGGCTTCGGTCTGATGAGTTTCCTCGGCGATGGACCCGAGGGTCCTGGTGATAATGGATCGGGAGTCGGGAGTAGCAACTCCTCGACCACCAATCCGGTAACACCGGTGAATCGCCTCCCCGAGCGGCAGGTTTTGAAATCTAGTATTTCAGGACTGGTTCGCGATGAAGGAGGTACTCCCCTTCCCGGAACCACGGTCAAGATGTTACGTCTCGATGGCGGAAACGGAGTCGCCTCTGCGGTATTTGTTTCGGAAAAGAAGGTCGCCGCGGATGGCACTTTCCGATTTGATGATCTCGCTGCTGGATTGTTCCGCTTCCAAGCGGCGCTCTCTGGCTATCAGAGCCACAAGTTGGACGTCTCATTGATCGATGGAGAGAGCCCGCCCGAAGTGGTCTTGATCCTCACCTCGGGGATGTCCATCAGCGGTACCGTCTATGATCCCTTGGGTCAGCCGGTGCCGAACGCACAGATCGCTGCATTCAAGGAGCGTGTGGCCAAGGAAGCTCCCCTTCAGAAGAGACTTCAAGTACTTCTGGAACTGCAAGAAATGCAGGAGGAAAACGGCATCGTGGCGCTCTCCGACGCATCGGGGAACTACGTGATCGCTGGCCTTGAAAACCTCTCCTATCGACTGCAATCGGTAGTGGGTGGTTTTTCACCGATGGAGAAGCGCTACATCTCCGCTGGCAGTACAGAGGTAGACTTCGTACTGGAACTGGGTGGACAACTCTCCGGTACGGTGCAGGACCCTGGCGGTCGAGCCATCGTCGATGCCGTGATCGAGGTGTACCGTCAGACCGGGACTCAGGACATCATCGAGATCATCCAGGAGCGGGCAATGCCGCCGCTGGCTTCGGCACAGACCGATGGCAGCGGATTCTTCCTGTTTGATCAACTCGGTGGGGGAAGCAAGTACCGTCTGGTGACACGAGCCGCTGGTTTCCAGTCGCGTCAGTATCCAGACTTGCAGATCGAGTCCGGTGCTTCGGAACAAGTAGATGTGACCTTGATCCCTGGCGCCGTGATCCAGGGGACCGTTTACGACCCTCTGGGTTCACCACTCGAGGGAGCTCGGTGCAAGGTGAATCCAATGGGGGCTCGTACCGACGGCCCGCCGATCGACCTGACCGATGCGGGATTGCTGACCGATTCCGACGGCACCTTCAACTTCGACACTCTCGAAGAAGCGGACTACCGTCTCATCGTCAGTGCGCCAGACTATGCGACCTATCAAGAGCTGCGGATCCGTCCGGGAACCGAGGCGATCAGCATCCAGTTGAGTGATGGCGCGGCGATCAGCGGCAGTGTCCTCGATGCCGAAACCAGTGGGCCCATCTCAGGTGCCATGGTGACCGTCAACGATGTGGCGGATGTCAAGAAGACAGCGATCACCGATGGCAATGGTCGCTACTATGTCCGTGGTATCACCGAGCAGCGTCGTCCCATCGCCTACGTGAGCGTGACGGCGACCGGCTACATGCGCTCCGGAAATGTCCAGGTTGGGGTCACTGAGGGTGCAGAAAGCTCGGGACAGGATTTTTTCCTCGAGCGAAATGGCGTGGTCCGAGGAGTGGTTCTGGCGGCCAACGGAAGCCCACTTCAGGGTGTCGCTGTCAGTGCCAGGAAACAGCACTCCGAGCAGAATCCGGTGACGGTGAATGCGGCCCCTTCAGTGACCAGTAATGCCGATGGAACATTCGAGGTGATCGAAGTCTCTCCCGGAACCGATATGTTCCTCGAAGGATCTCATTCTCAGTACCTGACCAGTGAGTCCGATCGATTCGACCTGATTGCTGGAAGTGCCATCGATGAGGTGGTGCTGGTGATGAAGGTCGGCGGGGAGGTGAGTGGCATCGTCATCGACGAGGTCGGCACTCCCATCGAGGGGGCGGTCGTCGCCGTCCGTGACAACTGGTTCGGTGAGGTGAACCCGGAATCGCTCCCCAACAAGGCCTATTCCGATGCGGCGGGCAACTGGTCGATCAAGAGCCTTCCAGACGGTGATCACACCCTGCTTTGCTCGGTCTCAGGATACCTGCTGATCGAAAGAAGCGGAGTTGCCGTGACCGAGGGGCACAACCATGGCAATGTCGAATTGCAGATGGTCAGGGGTGCTGTGCTGGAAGGCGTGGTCACCGATGTCAATGGAGTTCCGATCGAGGGAGTCCGGGTGACCGCCATCGATACCAGCGATGGACTGCGCAAGGTGAACCGCACTTCTGATCTGACTGGCCAGTTCCACTTCGACGATCTGGGGCGTTTCCCGGTCGATCTCGTGGTGGAGAAGAAAGGGTTTGCAGACATTCGCCTGTTCGAGGTCGTAGTCGACGCTGCGCCCATCACCATCCAGATGGAAGCCCTGGGCGGAATTCGCGGATTCGTGGTCGATGAGACCGGCGTTCCCCTGCGGGCGTTCAGCGTCTCTCCGAGGATCATCGAAGGTGATCGACAAGTGACCCGGGTACCTGCGAGGACTTTCCAGTCTGAAGACGGCCGATACGATTATGACGGGCTGCAGCCGGGGACTTACACCGTGATCATCGGTGCTCCTGGATTCGCTCAAGATGTGATGGATAACATCATGGTCCGTTCCAACCAGTGGGTGGATCTTCCCACGGTGGTTCTCGGACAAGGGGGCCGAGTCATGGGTCAGATCATCGATGCCGCGACCAATCAACCGGTCGCTGGCGTCAAGGTCACCGTGATCGGAGGCAATCGTAACTTCCTCAACACTTCCCTCGGAGGTCGAGGAAAGGGCAGAAGAGATCAGATCTTGACCGGAGCGGATGGTTACTTCGAGTTCATCGAACTGGCGGTGCCTTCGGTCTCGCTGAATGTCGAACACCGCGCCTACATCACCATCGGAGTCGAAGGAGTGGCGAGTGGCACCTCTGATCTGGTCATCGCCATCGGAGCCGGAGGTATCATCGAGGGGCGGATTTCTGACCTCGAAGGAAATTTCCTCGCGGGAACCCAGGTGCTCCTTTCCGGAGGAGAGAAGGGCACCGATGCCAGGGTCCAGAGCGATCGGAAGGGTTTCTTCTCCTTCCCAGGTCTACCCCGTGGGCAGTACACCGTTCGGGTGACCAATTTTGGGCGTGGTGACGGGACACCCACACGCATCAAGAATGCTCCGACCATCGATGTGTTCGTCAAGGAGGGTACGACCGAGTTCATCGAATTCGAGATCGATCCCTGATCCATCGCCCTCTGATTCACAGGGCGATGAAGACAGTCGAGCCTCTTCCGGGGTTTGGGACCAGACCAAATGGGGTGATACGCCCCCAGTCTCTGTCCCAAATCCCGGAACTTTCATCCAGGGGATGGTGTAACTGCTATTAAAATAATAACTTAAGTAGAGTATGGAAATTCGATGGGGGAACACGGAAAATGGCCCCTGCTTTGCTATTTCTTCCGGTGAGGGATGGTCCCTGCTGGACCGTGCAAATGGTCCTGTGATCGAGGTGGTATCGATGAGATCGAAATCTGAAATGAACCGGAGCCCTGGGTTCCCCCGAGCCCAACACCTCCCCGGAACTTCTCATGCGAGAGTTCTGGTCCTCGTGACGCTGGGTGTCGTCCTCACCCTGGTCGTCGTTCCCGGGGTTCCGGTCTTTACTCACTCCGCGGCCTGGGCGGTCGATCCTGTCACGGTCGATCCTGCCACGGTCGATCCTGCTTCAGGTGAACCGCTCGCCACCCAGGATCCACTGCCGCAGAAACCGGAACCGGTCGTTTCCACTGCCGAGGAGAAGACTGACGCTGCCCCTTCCCTCGAACGAGATTCTGCCTTGAGTGCGAGGATCGATCGGTGGATTCGCGATCTGGCGGCGGATTCCTGGAGAGATCGCCAGATCGCCAGCGAGTCATTGATCGCTGCGGGGGAGCCTGTTCGCGCGGCGGTGAAGCACGCCTTGACCAGCGACGACCCGGAAGTGAGGGCTCAGGCGCAGTCGATCTTGACGGCACTGAGCCTGAAGAAGCAGGCCTCGAGTACTGCTCAGGATGGAACCCTGGAACAGAAACTGCGCCGTACCACCTCCGCTGGCTCGGTCACCATCGAGGTGGGGGGCCAGCCCATCGATTTTGAACGGCCCCGGTCGCCGGTTCCTTTACCGTTTCCAGGTGGCCGCGATCCGTTCGAGGGAATCCGTCGAGCAGAACAGCAGATGAAGCGGATGGAAGAGCAGATGTTCCGCCGCTGGTCCTGGTCGGGACTGGTCTTCCAGCAGTCAGGTTCGGATCACTCGCAATGGTCAGGTGATTCTGGAGAGCCACAGTTCCGGCGGCAGCATGACCATCGAGCCGCTGGGATTGTTGCTGGAAGAAGTGCACCCGGCCCTCCGAGCCCATTTTCCTCAGCTGGCAGAGGGGGGCGTCATCGTCTCCTGGGTGCGAGAGCAGAGTCCCGCTCATTTCGCAGGTTGGAAGATGTATGACATCCTCACAGCCATCGATGAAACGCCGATCGGTTCCTTTGCGGACGCACAACAGCGACTGCTGCAGTTGCCTAATAAGTCAGATCATACATTTCATATCATCCGTGCTGGCCAACCACAAATCGTCGGGGCCAGACCTACCCAGGAGTCGAAGCGATAGTCTTCTAACCAGAGAAAAGGACTTGTTACCATGAAATCACCCCTCACCTACGGCTGGCTACTGCTGGTCTGTGGATTTGTTTTTCCCGCCTGTATTCATGTGCATCCGAGCCAAACGGCATTCGCCGAGGAGGTCGGTGGCCTGCTTCTGGGTCACGAAGAAGAAGCGCTCGTCGATCCGAGCGTCGATCAACTGGAGGAGAGGTTGGCAGAACTTCACGCAGCCATCGAACTGGCGCAGCGTGAACTGGCAGAATTGAACCAGCTTCGCCAGGACCAACCGTCGTTTCATCGTGCTTCCGTGACCCTTGTCGGGGAAAGTGCTCCGACCGACCACGGCAAAGGGCCGGGATTCTCCGATGCCATGCCCATCGAAATGATTTTCAACAGTACAGGAGAGCCTGGCGCAGCTGGAATGAACCGACGATTCCTGCAACCCAATATGGTCAAATCGGGTGAGTTGGTGCTGGACCTCCGCCAGGTGCCCGGCCGCGGCCAGATGATGATGGGCCGCAATGGAATGCCCGGCGGTGGTCAGGTGATGATGGGTCGCTCTGGAATGCCCGAACGTGGCGAGATGATGATGGGCCGCAATGTAATGCGCGGTGGCGGCGAGATGATGATGGGCCGCAATGTAATGCGCGGTGGCGGCGATGTAATGCGCGGTGGCGGTGAGATGAGGATGGGTCGTAATGGAATGCCGGGGCGTGGCATGCAGATGATGGGCCGTTCTCGAATGCCCGGACGAGGCCAGATGGCGACCTTGCAGCAGTGGAACCAGTGCTGCGGTGGATGCCAGTGCTGCGGCGACGATGGTGACCGCGGCCATGACGGCTGGGGCGACGATGGTGACCGTGGCCATGACGGCCGGGGTGACCATGATGACCGCGGCCATGACGGCAGAGGTGACGATGGTGACCGCCGCCATGATGACCGTGGCGATGATGATCGGGGTCATGCAGAGTTCAACTTCGACGAACCCCGCCGAATGAAGGGCCGTATCATGCGATTCGAGGGGGGCCTCGACGAAGTTCCCGCAGAGATCCGCATGCACTTGCAAGGCCTCGAGGGGATCGATCTCGAAGGGCACGAGAATGCCAAGGTGATCATGATTCGCTCCGAGGATTCGGAGGGAGAGATGCCGAGAGGTCTCCATCGCATCTTGCGAATGGGCGGGGAGCACGGTTCTACTGCCGAGATCGAGATCCACCGCATCGAGGAAAGTGAGCACGGCGGTCAGAGTGGCGATCGCGTTTTTCGCTGGATCGGTGATGAGGTCCCACACGATGGCGATGGGTCGGTAGAGCGACGGGGGAATGAGCATTCCTCCCGGAGACAGATCGATATCCAGCTGGAAGGGGATGAGTTTCCCGTCGACATTCAGAGCATCCTGAAGAAGGTCGGAGCTCTCCCACACGAAGGAACTGCCGCGATCGAGATACACACCATCGTCGGCAAAGATGGAGATCGCGACGAGACCTGGGCACCAGGCGAGCATGTCTTTGAATGGAATGGCGATCTGGGGGATCTGGATGTTTCGCTCGAGGATCTCATCCGCGAGCAATTGATTTTGATCGACTCGGAGGGGAAGAAGGCGAAGAACAACAAGAAGAACAACAACAAGAAGAAGAACAACAACAAGAAGAACAACAACAAGAAGAACAACAACAAGAAGAACAATAAGAAGAAGGACAACAAGAATTCGCCCGCCAATAGCAGCATTCTTGAACTGAAAGATGCACGTGTGCTGACCTTGAATGGAAAGGTCGTCCTCTAGCGGGTCTTCTGGAGTGATTGCCGACCGATCGTCAGCATTCCCTCACCGAAGACCTTTCAGGTGCTTCCCTTCTGAAGGTGCGTCGCGCGATACGCGGGTCCCGCGTGTGCGTACCGGAGGCACCGATTCAGGTGCCTCCCCCGGACGGTCCGGGGGAGGCCTCGTTTTTTTTTGGGCCTCGTTTTTTTGACCCGGTCGAGTGACGAGAGTCGTGGGGCCCGAATTCAGCCATCCGCCACGGTTCTTCGCACCAGCGGGTTTATTCAGGGTTTATTCCAGGGTTATTCAGGGTTATTCAGGGATATTCAGGGTTCGTCAGGATTCGTTACGGAGCATGAGAAAAGGGTCGGCAGCTCACAGCAGACCAGCCCTCTGCGGGTCACGGATCGACCGAAGCGTCTCGCTACGACCTACGAGCCTGATTTTCGGCCCAACTCTCCCATCTTGCGAGCTACCCGGAGGATTCCACAGTGGCCCAGGAAATCGCTGGCAAGG
>LWDU01000177.1_pt1 | contig 25789 bp, 25 predicted proteins | sample 727161 | NCBI WGS metagenome assembly LWDU01 (sample SAMN04566230, study PRJNA314399) | hydrothermal vent metagenome | isolation source: deep sea hydrothermal plume seawater | place: Mexico: Gulf of California, Guaymas Basin | collected 2004-07-11
GAGAGGCAACCAACTCTCTTATAAAGGGAAACAAAGTGTTGGGGCAAAAAACAGCAATAAGGCCTTTGACCTCTTCTTCGCTATAGCCCTTGATTAAAAAAACACCAGCTTGCTCAACCTCAGCAACAAACATTGTTTTTTCCCCGTAGGTTGACTCAACTTTAACTTTTAATTGGACGTCATAGGAGTCGTCTCCTATTTTATTGTGAGTATTTGAGAGGTTTATCTTTGTCTCTGGAGAAACATCAGTCTCTAAAAAAACACCGGGACTATTAGGCGCCTCAAATGAAACATCTTTTATATACATAGTTTGTAGAGCAACAACCCTTTCTGTTTCGCTCTCTTTTTTATTTTGGTCTTCAGCCATAATGCCTCCTTGGTTATCTATTGTTTGAGCTAACGGGCAACGAGCCAGTTTCCCACGCTGTTTGCCCACCCTTTATGTAAAAGGTATTGTCTAGGTTTTTTTTGCGTAATGATAGGCTTGTTTTTTTGCTAACACCCCCACTTTCACACACCAAAAGCAGAGGGTTTTTATTATCATGGTTGTTTGCCAACAGGCTTTCTGGCTCAATATTTATTGCGCCAAGAATATGCTTTTGCTTATAGGTGGTTGGGCTCCTAAGATCATAAATAACAGCGTTTTGGTTTATTAGCTTTACAGCCTCTATTGGGGTGAGCCCACAAACATCACCCTCTTTAATTTTTAACTCATTAAAAACCGCTAATAAAAAAACAATAACCGTGGCGCCAACCAACAAAGCATTGCTGTTTATAAAGTCTAGTATTTCAGTCATCAGCAGCCAGGCCTTCTTTTATTGTTGTTGCTATTAAGCCAAGGGTTTTTGCTTCCTCAACATCAGAAGGGTGTGGTTGAAAGGGGGCGTGATCATAAACAGGTATAACGTGCATATGATAGTGAAAAACGGTTTGACCAGCGGTGCTGCCATTAAGCTGGGTAATAATAACTCCCGAAGGATCAAGCGATTGTTTGATTGCCGCGGCAATTTTTTTTGTGGTTTTTGCAACCGCCTCCAAATACTCTTCATCCATTTCAAAAATATTGGTTGCTTTTGTTTTGGGGATTACCAACGTGTGTCCCTTGGCCACTGGCATGATATCCATAAAAGCAAGAGTCTTGTCGTCCTCATAAACTCTATGAGACGGCATCTCTTCCAAAAGAATTTTTGCAAAAACATTGTTTTCGTCATAAGCCATAATAATTACTCAACCCCTGGGTAAACCCCTATATCATAAACGCCAGTGCCTTCTCTTTTTGGTTTGATAGCGCGATATTCATCGCTGTTCCAAAAAGCATGCACAGACTCAACATCAGGAAACTCGGTGATAATAACACTTTTGTTGTTCAACATCGCACCTTCACAAACCTCGTTTGCGGGGCCCCTTACAACATAAGAACCACCAAACTTTTGGATAAGCTCAGCAGACTTTTGTGCGTACTCTTTTAACCCCTCATTCATATTTGTTATTTCACAAACTGAAACTAAATAAACAGACATAAGCTGCTCCAAATTTAAACAAACCATTATCCCTTGTTTTAAGGACGATCTCTAGGTGTCTGGCAGTTATAAAATCTATTAATACGTTTTGTATCAGTTAGAGTATGGCGTATGGATTCTTTTGAATATAGGTTCTGCCCAATTTGTTCTTCACCATTAAGCGAAACCATAGAGAGCGGCATAAAACGAAAGAGCTGCCAAAAAAATGACTGTGAATACGTTCATTGGAACAACCCAACACCCGTTCTTGCTGCCATTACACACCGCAAAAATGAAGTAATTTTAATCCAAGCCATTGGTTGGCCAAAACATTGGTACAGTCTTGTAACAGGATTTCATGAGGCTGGCGAAACAGCTGAAGAGGGCGCCTTGAGAGAGGTAAAAGAAGAACTAGGCCTAAATGGCGAGGTTAAATCATTGGTTGGCGTTTACAGTTTTTTTCAAATGAACCAAGTAATCATTGCTTATGATGTTCTTGTTGAAGAGGGCGATATAACCCTGGATTCAACAGAGTTAGTTGATTATAAAATTGTTAAAACTAAAAACGTTAGGCCTTGGCCAAGCGGGACAGGGCAAGCAATGAAGGACTGGCTAAGCCGGCAAGGGATAACCAACGAAGAACTACCGTTCAGAAAAAAATAAGCCCCCATAAGAAGGGGGCTTATTGTTAGTTAGGGCTTCTTATTAAAAGCTGTAGGTGAACTTTAGACCAACTTGCCTAGGATCAGGAATGCTCGCATACCAGGCGTTACCAATACTTGGCGCTGCAGTGATGCTAGGCGCAAACTGTTTCCCATTGGGGTTTTGCCCTGGGACAAAACAACCCCCGCTCACACCCCCACCACCAGGGACATGTTCCCCACCGGGGAAGAGGGCACAATCAGTAAACACCATGCCAAACCTAAAGTCTGAGTTACCAATGTCAGGGCCGTTGCCGCCGGACACTACCGTGTCATCATCAAGTAGGTTTTTAACATAAAGAATTCCTTCAAAATTACCTTTTGAGATGCCGGCTCTGAAGTCAAGTCTCCAGTACTCCTTGAACCAGGCGTTATTATCAAAATCAACTGCGCGATCGTCTTGATACCTGGCGTTAAGCTCGGTAAAAAACGTAGCACCAGTGTCTCTCAACTCATCAGTAAAGTTGATGTTAATGTTAGCCGCACTATTTGGCGCTCTTTCAAATTTGTTGCCCGTCCGATCAATAATACAACTCTTGTTACCCTCTATAACTGTGATCACACAGTTTCCAGCACGAGATATTTCACCAGCACCAGTAGAGCTGAGTTTAAAGTCAGTGTATTTAGAGTCTAGGAGGGTAATGCCGCCTGATAGGGTTAGTTTGTCGTTAAGAGCCAACGCCATGTCAAGCTCAGCTCCGAAAACCTCACCACCAGCTGCGTTTTTTATAACGTTTCCAAGTTGGTTCCCAATAATTTTTTGAACACTAACTTGCCGGTCTGTGTAATCTTCAAAGAAAATAGCCCCGTTAAGCCTTAAGGAACCGTCTCGCAAAATAGTCTTAAATCCAAGCTCAGTAACCTCCATGATCTCTTCATCAAACAGGATTTCTTCTGGGTTCCCGTCAGCGTTAGGGTCTAAACTAAAGGCGCCCACAGCTAAGGTTGAAAACCCACCAGGCTTCCTAGCTTCAGACCAAGAACCAAAAAGTAAAACATTATCAGCCACCTGATAACTAACGGTTAATTTTGGTGATATATATTGTCCGCCCGTTCTAAATGTCTCTTCCTTCATTGGAACAGGTGAATACCCCCTCCAACCACCAGGTAGACTAGCGGGTATCTTAGCAAAAGCATTACCAACAAAGTCGCAACGCCCACCGCTGCCACCACACACAGTTACCGAACCCGGGCCAGCGGATGGAGGGTCTGGGTTTTCTTGAGTGCCACCGCCATTACCATTATAAACAGGGCCAGTCATTCTTTCGCGCTCATCAGTCCAGCGAAACTCTAAAGAGGCAGTCATTTTTTCAGAGAAATCATAATCAAACACCGTGTACAAAGAGGCATGATTCGTGTCTCTCACCAAAGGAGTAACAGGTCTTGCAGCACCCAAGGCGTCAGCATGCGGCTCGATATTAGTATCGGTATAGCCACAAGGGCCCTGGAAGTAAGATAAGCCAACGTCTTCAGCTTTTACAACGTTACCAAAGTAGTCTCTTGTAAGTTTAATAAAGCACCACGAACCATGGGCCATGCCTGTGATGTTGTTTGAGTTTTGCGTCATCTTTTCGTGCCAATAAAGGACACCCGCAGACATATTAAAAGGACCATCATTTTTAGTGGCCAGCCTAAACTCTTGGCTGAACAGTTTGGTTGGTCCCCAAACATTAAACTCAACTAAGTGCCAAGGTAAAACCTCTTTATCAATATCATATTGTTGAGACACATCCATGTTTGCTATATGTGTCCATGAGCTGAAATCTACATTGTCACCAGAGTAGCTGATATTAGCTTGAGCTCTCGAACCTTCTTTTGTTGAGCCAAACATGTCTCTGCCAGCGTTGTAGCCTCCGTGCGCTTCGTTGCGATCAAAAGCAATAGTCAGCGCATCTCCATCAGGGAAATAACCATCATAATCCCGGTGCTCCATGTCATCAAAATGGCCTATGTAATTAACACCCGTGTTTCTATCAACATTGGTTCCGGTGCTTCCGTAACCAGCTGTGGCATCGGGAATCATGGGCCCGCCTGGGTAGGCTGGTTTTGATGGGTACCATGGAGAGGCAAAGTATGGAGTCCACAACAACCCGGCATCGGCTTGTGTAAAGCTCATTACATGCTCCAACCACATAGAGTCTCCATCACAACTTGCATCACGAACAAAGCCGCCGTTACATTTGCTTGCAGCCCCCGGCACCGGCCGTATAACGTTTCCGTTTACTTTTGCTTGCGCAGGTGCGTCATACTCATCGATTACATAATCGAGACGAGTTTTAATTCTTAGTCTGTCATTTGGTTTTATAAGAAAAGTAAGTGAGGCGCCAACACCTTCGCCGCCGCCCACATTAGCCCCAGTATGTGAGTTTTGGTGAAACCCATCAAAATCCCACGCAAGAGCATTAAAGCGAAAACCCACAGTGTCTGATATCGGTCCAGAAGAACTCAGCCTGGCTTCATGAAAACCGTTTTGTGCAACATCAAGGCTTGCAACATTTTCAAAGGTTTCTGAAGGGTCTTTGGTTACATATGAAATGGCTCCAGCAAAGGCTGTTCTTCCATATAGAGCCACTTGTGGCCCCTTAACAATTTCAACCCTTTCAAGGTCCATCATTCTAGGAGAGATTAAAGAGGAGGAGCCGGCAGTACCCATGGCCTCGCTTGAGATATCAACACCATCAAAAATATTAGCAACAACAGGGCGCCCGCGCATGTTCATGATGCCTCGAATTGCAATTCTAATATCATCCGGAGCAAAGCCCTTGTCATAAGTTAAGGACGGGTCCATTTTAGTGATATCGCTGAGGTCTTTGATGCCCAAACGCTCTAGCGTGTCCCCTTGAATGGCTGTAACTGTAATAGCAACATCTTGTAAGTTTTCTTCTTTTTTACGCGCTGTAACCACTATTTCCTCAAGTGTTTGAGAAAAGAGATTTGGTGTCGCAATAAGCATTGTGAGACTAATTCCCACAATGAAACGATTAATGAGCTTCATGCATTTTCCCCTTTATTGAAATAACATACGTTTTATAATGTAACCGAGCAACTAAGAAAATCCAATTAAAAATACAAGAACAGTTAAGATATTGTTGTTATTTTACAAAAACTAACTATTTTTCAGTATTTTTTGCGGTCTTTATAATAAAAGACAAAACAATTAACCCCACTGCGATTAACAGGTAGTACCTAACCATAAAGCTGAACACGGGGGAAACACTGTCGAGCCCAGAGCCAAGAGCATCACCGCCCAACAACCCAGCTAATACTCCACCAATTGCCGATGCTGTGAACCAAAGGCCAAACATTTGGCCAACGTATTTCTTTGGTGAATACTTTGAAAAAGCTGCTAAACCAACTGGCGATAATGCTAATTCACCCCATGTTTGGAGTAAATAAGTAATAATCAACCACCGCATACCCACCGGCGAAGAAACAATAGCTAGATCAACAGCGTAAAGCATAACCATGAAGCTCATTGCCATAAGCACTAAAGCAAATGCAAACTTAATTGGTAATGAGGGGTTTAAGTTTCTTTTTGCAAGGTGCATCCAGGTTCCCGCAAAAAGAGGAGCGAAAATCACCACAAAAACTGGGTTTGCAAACTGTAACCAGCCAATTGGGATGATATAACCGCTTACTGACAGGTCAGTGTAATCTCTAGCAAAAATGCTCAAGGAGCTTGCAGACTGGTCAAAACCAGACCAAAAAGCTGCGGCGCCTATAAAAAGAAGCGACAACAGAACAAGGTTCTTTTTTTCTGCGCTAGTTAGGCCGGCAAAAAAATATAAATAAAGAAAATAAGTCCCAGCAACAAAAGACAGAAAATAATAAAAGCCTTCAGCAAAAGCTCTTGCATCAATTGTATAGAGGCCAAGCAAGCCGCCCAAAATAACTGTCATCATTAACACCAAACTTATTTTTGTGCGAAAAACTAGCTTAGATCGTTTTTCTTCACTATGGGGGTTTGGCGCAAGCCCCGCAGAACCCAACAAACCTTTTGAACGAACAAATTGTATTACCCCAAAAGCCATTCCAAACCCGGCGGCACCAAAGCCCCAATGCCAACCTATTTTTTCTCCAAGGTACGAGCAGACTAAAAAACCAAGTGTGGAGCCTATGTTTATGGCCATATAAAAAATAGTGTAGCCAGACTCACGTCGGTCATCTTCATCTTTATAAAGCTTCCCGACAATGGTAGAAATATTACCCTTTAATAAGCCCGTTCCTAACACCACAAAAATAAGCCCTAAAAAGAATGTTTGCTCTAGCGGCAGCGCAAGCGTGAAATGCCCTAAGGCTATAATTATGGCGCCGTATAAAACCGCCTTTTGATGCCCCAAAATATTATCAGCGAGCCAACCACCAGGGATAACCATAAAATAAACCATGCCCACATAAATCCCATAAATAGCTTGAGCCTCAATGCTGCTCCAACCAAGACCCGGGTTGAACCCCGTAAGGGCCCCGGTCATATATAGAACCAAAAGAGCCCTCATTCCATAATAAGACATGCGTTCCCACATCTCGGTTAAAAAAAGAGTTCTAAGACCAATAGGGTGACCAAAAAAACCTTCATTAGCTGTTGTGTTTTCAGTGTTCATCTTTACTAAATCTCCTGATTGTCTTTGTTGTTTAAAACTTTAGACAATAGAATGCCACACTCATAAAGCAAGTAAACAGGAACAGCCAATAAGGTTTGTGAAATCACATCTGGGGGCGTAATCAACATGCCCACAATGAAGGCGCCCAAAAAAACATAGGCCCGGTTTTTTTCTAATGACTCTATCGAGGTTAGCCCCGACCAAACAAGAATAACAGTTGCAATAGGCACCTCAAAAGCCATCCCAAATGCAAAAAACAAAACTAAAACAAAATCCAAATAGCTTGATATGTCTGTCATTACAGCGACACCCGCTGGAGCAGCAGAGGTAAAAAAACTAAACATTAAAGGGAAAACAACAAAATAAGCAAACATGGCCCCTAAGTAAAATAAAGCCATGCTTGAGGCCAACAAAGGCACCGCAAACCTTTTCTCTTTTTTGTATAATCCGGGAGCTGCAAAGGCCCATAATTGATATAACACCACAGGCATAGCCAAAAACAAGGCAGCAAACATTGTGGTTTTAAACGGCGTTAAAAAAGGTGAGGCAACCTGTGTTGCTATCATTGTTGAGCCTTCCGGTAATTTCTCCATCAACGGAAGGGCAACTTGCTTAAACACAACATCTGAAAAAGGAGCTAAAACAACAAAGAAGAGCAGAACAGCGCCGCCCGCTTTCAGCAATCTTGTACGTAACTCGATGAGGTGTGACAACAAAGTATCTTCTTGTAACTCTTCTTTGGACATAGAGGCTAGTCTTTATCGGGGTCGGGTTTGCTGTCTTTTGGCGACATTGGTCTGTTGGGTGTTAGCTCAATCTCTCGCCTCATTTGTCGGCTAAATGAGCTCACCATAGAGCGAGCCTTGCCCAAATAAGTACCTATTTTTAGAGCAACTTCTGGTAGCCTGCTTGGCCCCAAAATAATTAAACCAAGGGCGCATAACAATAACATCTCCCAAAAACCAATATCAAACATGTTGTTTTAGTGGTGTTGTTTGTCTTCGTCGTTACTTGAAGGTTCTTCTTCAGCAGAAGTTGAGATTTCTTCTTCAGCAGAAGTTGAGATTTCTTCTTCAGCAGAAGTTGAGATTTCTTCTTCAGCAGAAGTCCAATACTGGATAGTTCTGTTTCTGCTTTTTCAGCCTCTGTCATGCCTTTTCGAAAACTTTTAATCGCGCCGCCTAGGTCACCACCAAGACTTTTGAGTCTTTTGGTCCCGAACACCAACACCACTATTAAAAGCACTATTAAAAGCTGCCATATACTGATTCCGCTTGCACCCATGTGTTTGCCCCTTAAATTTTCTTAGTTGCTTTTCACAATCATATCATGGATTTTTTGTTTCCAATGAAATTGTTATTGGCCCATCGTTGACCAAATGCACCTGCATGTCAGCCCCAAAAACACCCTGCCTAACCTTAGGGTATGTGGCCTGTAGTTTTTCCATAAAAAGCTGAAATAACGGCTCCGCTTTAATAGGGGCCATAGCTGATGAAAATCCAGGCCTATTACCTCTCGATGTGTCTGCTGCAAGAGTAAAATTAGGCACCACTAGAACCTCGCCACTCACTGACACAACATCTAAATTCATTTTGCCAGCGCTATCATCAAACACCCGTAGAGAAATAATTTTGTCACAAAGTTTTTGAGCAGTCACCACAGAGTCATCAGATTTAATCCCAAGCAAAACCAGTAACCCTTTTTCAATAGAGCACACCTTTTCTTGGTTTATCAGCACAGCAGCGCTTGAAACTCTTTGTATTAATGCAATCACCAGTTAAAAATACCATAATAATTAAACAATATGATTTACTATCATTAGCAACCCACCAAATAAACCAGGACAAACAATGAAACGAAGAGACTTGCTTATTGGGACCGCGGGCCTTGCCGCCACAAGCCAAATCAAGGCCGCCAACAAAGAAGTTTATAAGTGGAAAATGGTCACCACCTGGCCGCCTAATTTTCCAGGGCTAGGCACGGGAGCAATGGGGATGGCCAAAAACATTGAAAAAGCCTCGGGTGGCAGAATAAAAATTAAAGTCTTTGCTGGTGGGGAGCTAGTACCAGCCTTTGAGTCATTTGATTTTGTTTCAAGTGGTGGGGCCGAAATGGGACACGGCGCTGCTTATTATTGGCGCGGCAAAAGCGAAGCAACACAGGTTTTTACAACACTGCCCTTTGGTTTAAACGCCATGGAGTTGAATGGCTGGCTTTATTATGGGGGTGGAATGGAGCTTTATAGAGAGTTGTATGAGCCCTTTAATCTAAGACCATACCCAGCAGGAAACTCAGGGTGCCAAATGGGAGGGTGGTTTAAAAAGCCCATAAACTCCATTGAAGACCTTCAAGGTTTAAAGATGAGAATCCCAGGGTTTGGTGGAGAGGTTTTAAGGCGGAACGGTGGAACCCCGGTGGCAATGCCAGGATCAGAAATTTTTACCGCACTCCAAACAGGCACCATCGATGCCGCTGAATGGATTGGTCCCTACAACGACCTAACATTTGGTTTTCATAAGGTGGCCAAACACTATTATTATCCAGGTTGGCATGAAGGTGGACCTGCGCTTGAGTGCATTGTGAACAAAGAGGCTTATGAAGAGCTTCCAGAAGACCTGCAAACAATAATCGATATTGCTGCCAGCGCCACTAATGACACCATGCTGGCAGAGTTTGTGGCACGAAATGCGTTTTCTTTAAAACAAATTGAAATGATGGAAGACATAAAGATTGCCCCGTTTCCAAAAGACGTTATGGACGCCTTTAAACAAAAAGCAGAAGAAATAATTGCAGAAATAATTACCAAAGATCCTGTGTTTGCAAAAATATATAAGTCGTTTTCTGAATATAAAAACACCGTGGAAAAATGGACAAAAATCTCTGAGTACGCACTGTTACAAAATAGGTACGAATGACCAAACAATTATTGCCAACCTCTTTTTTTGTTGTTTTGTTTGGCATAAATTTATGGGGCTCACCAACAAACAATGACATTGAAATATTTGTTGATAAAGACCAACACAATGCTTTTATTTCTGTCGTTTCTAAGGGCGACGCAAACAAAGTAATAAAAAATATTGAGGCCATGTCCTTGGTGCCCATAGCGCTAGGAGTTAAAGATAATATTGATGTTGTGGGCTTTCCAACGACAGCAGGCTCTCTTGCTTTGCAAAATAACAGGCCCATAAAAAGCGCACACCTAACCAAGCGGTTACGAAGCGGGGGCTATTATATTGTCGGAAAAACCAATCTTTCTGAGTGGGCAAATTTTAGATCAACCCACTCAGTGAGCGGGTGGTCTAGTTTAGGCGGCCAAACAGTTAACCCTTATGGAGTGAATCGTAATCCTTGTGGATCGAGCTCTGGTTCAGCTGTTGCTGTGGCAGCAGGGTTGGTTGGTGTTGCAATCGGCACAGAAACTAACGGCTCCATCTCATGCCCGGCATCTGTTAACGGTGTGGTTGGGATAAAGCCAACAGTAGGCCTTGTGAGCCGCAGTGGAATTATCCCGATATCTCATTCTCAAGATACAGCGGGACCAATGGGGACAAATGTGAAAGACGCGGCAAGGCTTTTGAGTTACATGGCTGGTTTTGATCCTGGAGATCCGGCCACTGCAAAAATACCAAAAAACATGCGGTTAAATTTTTCTACAAACCTGAGCAAAACAAACCTAAAAGGGAAAACGATTGGTTTAATGTCAGCGTCATCAAATGAACCAGAGGAAAACAGGTTAATAATTAAAGCAAAAACAATTTTGATTGCCGCCGGAGCAAGGGTAATTATGCTAACTGCCAAACAAGACTACCCTGGCGAAGAAGAATATTTTGTCCTTCTGTACGAGTTTAGAGAGGGGATAAACAAGTATCTCTCAACACACCCCAACCAACCAAAAAACCTAAAAGAGCTCATTGATTTTAATATTAAAAACAAAAAAACAGTCTTAGCCTATTTTGACCAAGATATTTTTCTCCTTAGCGAACAAACTAAAGGACAGAAGGAAAAATATTTAGGCGCACTAAAAATTACCAAAGCAGTCTCAACCGAACACCTTGATAATTTACTTAACACAAACGAGTTAGATGCTATCGTTGGTTTAACCATGGGGCCAGCTTGGGAAATTGACTATGAGGGAGGCGATCAAGCTGCAGCTAAAAACCAACTCTCGTGGGGAATGGGCAGTTACGCTGCTATGGCAGGTTACCCCCACATCACCATACCTTTAGGCTTCGTACAAGGTTTGCCTGTAGGGCTGTCATTTATCTCGACCGCCTGGCAAGACAAAAGGATAATAGAAATGGCCTATGCTTTTGAGCAGGCAAACAACCTATAACAGCAACATAAAAAAAAGAATAATTATGAGCGCATCAAACGAAGTATTTTTAGGCCAAAAAAAATCTGTTGCCAGATATAACATGGACACAAATGAGGCAGTTTGGAGCAGAGCTGTTGAAGACACCCCTTATATTATTACCACATGTGGAAACAATATATTGGTCCAAAGCATGAATTCTTGGCAAACAAAAAACTCCCATCAATTATTAAATGCCCACACAGGCAAAGAGGTTTGGTGCACCCAGGATATTAAAGGCTGGATAGTTCCCGCATATCACAATGGAGATATTTATTTTTTTAACCACAAGGGACACATCTGTAAGCTTTGTGGTAACACAGGCTCTTTATTGTATGAAACAAAATTTAAAAAATGGTATGACTCCACACAATACGTGTTGGCTATAGCACAGAATAAAATTTATTTAATCTCTAAGAAAAAAACTTTTGAGGTGGGCCAAACATCAGGGGAGTGCATAGAAATCCCAGAATTAGTAAATTTTACCCAGGATGAAATAACAGCAGCTTGTGGTAATGGCATCGATCAAATGGCGTTGTTTTCTGTAATTGCTTCTGCTTCTGGTGGTGACGGTGGCGTGGCAATGATGGGCGGAGGCGACGGCGGCGGCGGAGGCGACGGCGGTTAACCGTATATTTTGTTTGGCAACCAGGTTACCAACTCTGGAAAGAGGGCAATTAAAAACAACACAAACAACTGAATTAACACAAACGGAAGCACGCCTTTATATATGGATTTTGTTTCAACAAAATCAGGAGCAACCCCTCTTAAATAAAATAAAGCAAAACCAAAGGGCGGCGTTAAAAATGACGTTTGCAGGTTGACAGCTATCAAGACTCCCAACCAAATTGGGTCAACACCTAGAGCTAGAATTACCGGCGCAACAATAGGCACCACCACAAAAGTAATCTCAATAAAATCAAGAACAAACCCCAAAATAAACATTACCAACATCACCGCAACTATTGTTCCAACAACCCCGCCGGGAACAGAGGATAAATAAGACCGAACCAACTCATCACCCTCATAACCCCTAAAAACAAGCGAGAAAATTGACGCCCCGATTAAAATTAAAAACACCATGCTGGTGAGCTTGGCAGTTTCTTGTGAAACACCCCTTAAAACCTTGACAGTCAGTTGTTTTTTTATTCCAGCTAAAAATAAAGCACCCACAGCACCAACCCCAGCAGCCTCAGTAATGGTTGCTAACCCACCTATAATTGATCCCAAAACAGCGACCATTAAAAACAGAGGAGGCGCTAAAACAAAAGCAAGATCAATGAATAATGTCTTTTTCGATTTAAGGGTAGGCTCAACAGAAGGCATGCTTTCAGGTTTTGTAATAGAAATGAAAACGACATACACCATATACAACCCCACCAAAACTAACCCAGGAATAATTGCTCCAGCAAAAAGGTCACCAACAGAAACGGTTTTGGGCGAGTAAATTCCTAATTGGAGTTGGGACTGTTGGTAAGCTGAAGAGAGCACATCTCCTAATAACACCAAAACAATAGAGGGGGGTATGATTTGACCCAGGGTTCCTGATGCCGCAATAACACCGGTTGAAATCTCAGGAGAATAACCACGCCTTAACATAGTTGGAAGAGATAAAAGCCCCATAGTGACAACAGTGGCACCAACTATCCCAGTGCTGGCTGCTAACAACATGCCCACAATTATTACTGCTAAACCAAGGCCACCCCTATAGGTTCCAAATAATGAGCTTAATGTTTCTAATAAATCTTCTGCAATTTTGGATTTTTCAAGAGTGACCCCCATAAAAACAAATAACGGCACAGCAATTAATGTTTCGTTTGTCATAATTCCAAACAACCTGCTGGGGAGAGCATTAAGGTAACCAGGCTCAAAATTACCCGTAATTAACCCAATACCAGCAAACAATAAGGCCACTCCAGCCAAGGTGAACGCAACCGGATAACCAGCTAGCAAAAACACAATTACAGTAAAAAAAAGAAGAACAGACTCAATCATTGCGAATTTCCTGAATTGAGCGATGACCAATAAACAAAGCCTGGAAAAACAACATTGATCCACACACAGGGATTATTGTTTTTAATAAAGATATAAAAGGAAAAACAAGCCCCCCAGCGTCTTTAGAGGCCTCCTTTACTGCCCAAGAGCTGGCAACATAGTCCAGAGAGCCAAACACCAAAAACAAAGACACGGGACACAAACATAACACGCTACCAATAAGATTAATGCGGCTTTGAGTTTTAAGATTCCACCGCCTAAAAAAAACATCAACACGAACATGCGAGTCTTCGCTTAATGTGTAGGCCGCTGACAACAAGAAAACTGCGGCATGCATCCAAATCACTAACTCTTGCACCCAAATCCTTCCGGTAGAAAAAACATAACGCATGACAACAATGCTAAAAACAACAATCACCATAATTAAGACCAACCAAGAGACAGCCTTGCCGATAATAATATTAATGGTGTTAAAGCTCTGTAACAGCTTTTTAAACAAACCCATGGATAACTAGTCTTGCCAGAACGTTGGGGTAAAAAGCACCAACAATGCAAAAATTTCTAACCTGCCCAAAACCATTGCGGCGATACAAACCCACTTAGGCAACAAAGATAAATCCATGTAGTTTACAAAGACTTCGCCCAAACCGGGCCCAAGGTTATTTAGTGAAGCAGCGACTGCAGAGAAGGCGGTTAGTTCATCGAGGCCACAAGCTAAAAGAATTAATGTGAACACCACCAAAATAACGATATAAGCTGACATAAAACCCCAAACAGAATCCAAAATTCTTTGATCCACTGCTTTCGAGTTTATTTTTACGGCAATCTCAGCGCTAGGGTGAACTAGTCGTTTTGCCTCTCTTAACCCTTGTTTTAAAAGGATTAAACACCGAGCAACTTTTAGGCCACCACCAGTGGAGCCCACGCACCCACCAACAAAGCTTACTAAAAGCAATAAAAAAGGGATCAACACTGGCCAATAACCATAGCCCGATGTGGTATAACCAGTTGTTGTTCCTATAGAGATCACCTGAAAAAATAACTCCGTGAAGGTGGCTGGCGATTGGTTTTGAGCCTGGCTAACCAACAATGAAACCCCAGCTACAAACACCACGGTTAATAATAAAACAATGTAGGCCTTAAACTCAGAATCTGCTAAATAGGTTGTTAGAGCTTTGTTTTTCCAAGCAAAAAAATGCAATGAAAAGTTTATACCAGCCAACAACATAAAAATGCTTGATACCCAATAAATAAAAGACGAGCCCTGAAAAAAACCAAAATTAGCATCATGGGTCGAAAAACCACCAATGGCGATAGTCGTCATGGCATGACAAACAGCATCAAAAAAGGACATTCCTCCAAGCAAATACCCTAAAGCGCAAAAAACAGTTAACACAACATAAATAGTTGCCAAGGATCTGGCAGTTTCTTTTTGCCTTGGGGTAAGTTTTGACTCTTTTACTGAGGCGGCAGATTCCGCTTTGTATAAGCGCATGCCACCAACCCCCAACATAGGCAGAACAGCAACCGCTAAAACAATAATCCCCAAACCTCCAAGCCATTGAAGCTGCGCCCTATAAAACAATAACCCCTTCGGTAGCGAGTCTAGGTTGTTGATGACAGTTGCTCCCGTTGTTGTTAACCCCGAGGTAGACTCAAAAATAGCGTCAGTTAAAGAGAGGGTGCTCTCAGGCAACATTAAAAAAGGAATAGCCCCAAATAAAGCCAATATCACCCAAAACATAGAAACAATCATAAAGCCTTCGTGAAGGCGAAGTTCGCCAGCTGTCTTCCTGCTGGGGTACCAAATGATAAACCCAGAAAGCAGAGTTAAGAAAAATGAAGCTAAAAAAGACGAAGCAGTGTACACATCGTTAAACAAGCCAGCCACAAGAAAGGGCAACAGCATTGATGAGCTAAAAACCATTAATAATAACCCCAAGGTTTTTTGTACTGATTGAAAGTTTTTTAAGGTCATGTTCTTAGATAGGCGTAACAACGCTTTATCTGCTTATTCAAAAATTGTTTCTATTTCTGTAATAGTATCCCTGTTGTCTATAAAAACAACCACATGATCGTCCGCCTCAACAAATGTTGTGTGATGTACGGTTTTGATTTCACCTTGGTTTGAAACAATTGCGGTGATAAAAGAACCCTCAGGAAGATTAATATCACCAACCATCTTCCCAACAACTTTTGACTTTTCATGACCATGGGCAATAGCCTCAAGGGCTTCAGCACCACCTCTTTTTAAACTATGAACCTTTACAACATCGCCTTTTCTAATATGTGACAACAACGAGCTAACAGTGATTTGCTCAGCAGAGATCGCAATATCGATACTTTCTGTTTCCATTAGGCCAGAGAAGGAGTCTTTATTGATAAGAGCCATTACTTTTTTGCTCCCCATTTTTTTTGCAACCATGGCTGAGAGAATGTTGGTTTCTTCTGAGTTGGTGGTAGCTACAAACACATCATTATTATCAATATTTACTTCTTTAAGGAGAGCGTCATCAGAAGAGTCACCCTTTAATACAATTGTCGACTCTAGTATTTCAGATAGTGTTTTTGCTCGGGCTGTTGATTTTTCAATCAGCTTTACATGGTTAGTGTCTTCTAGCCTCGACGCAAGCTTTAACCCAATTCTCCCCCCGCCTGCAATAACAATATTTCTGGCTTTTTCTTGATCTTGACTGAACTCAGTAATCATGTGGTCAATATCTTCAGGTGCCGCAATAAAATAGACCTCGTCACCCCTTCTAATAATTGTGTCACCCTCAGGAGCAATCATTTGACCGTCTCTGTAGATGGCCGCAATTCTTACTTTTTCGTTACCAAGGTGGTCGTGTAGATAGCGAATGGGGTTATCCACCAAAAAGCCTTGTTGTTTAGTTTTGACACCAACCATCCTGATCTTGCCATCAGCAAAATCAAGCACCTGAAAAGCGCCAGGGTGTTGAATTACTTCTACAATATAGTCAGTTATTAGGTCCTCGGGACTGATTGCAAAATCAACAGGCATATCGTTTTCAGAGAACAGTTCTGGCTTATCTGTATAAGCAGCAGCCCTTATTCTGGCTATTTTGGTTTGTGTGTTAAATAAGGTTGAGGCAACTTGGCAGGCCACTATATTAATCTCATCACTGCTGGTCACAGCAATTAATATATCGGCACTATCAGCGCCCGCAGCTATTAGGGTTTTAGGGTATGAGGCATTTCCCTCAATAACTCTTAGATCAGATTTGCTGGCAAGCTTATCAAGTTTCTCAGGATCAACATCAACAACCGTAACATTATTATTCTCTTCTTTGGTCAACTGAGCAGCTGTTGTTGATCCTACTTGCCCTGCGCCTAATATTAAAATGTTCATGATTCTTCAATTGTTATTTTACATCAAATTTAGCTTTGTATAACTTAAAACCAACCATTTCGTGCCCTCAGTTTCAAAATTAATTTGGGCCCTTGTGTTGTCCCCATCTCCCTCGATCGCTATAACAACACCTTCTCCAAAAACGTGATGATGTATTCTTTGTCCCAACAAGGAAGAAGACTTATTTTTAGAAGAGCGCTTATGGTTTTTTTTAGTTGAGCCAGACAGCACCCCTTGATTAGATACTTCATCAATAAGCTCTTCTGGTATTTCGTAAAGAAAGCGAGATGGTCGACTATAATTTGTTAACCCATGGATAAGCCTTTGGTTGGCATAACTAATATACAGTTCTCTCATTGATCGTGTGATGGCCACATAACATAAGCGGCGCTCTTCTTCTAAACCCCCAACCTCGATTTGAGAGCGTTGATGAGGGAACAAACCATCCTCCATGCCCGCAATAAAAACCAAAGGAAATTCCAAACCTTTTGCAGAGTGCATAGTCATTAGTTGAACGCTGTCTTGCCACTCTGAGGCTTGATTGTCACCTGATTCAAGGGCAGCGTGTGACAAAAAAGACTCAAGAGGGGTAATTTCATCCTCATCTAGCAGCGGGCGGTACCCATGGGCCGCATTGATTAACTCCATAACGTTGTCTATTTTTGTGGCCGATTGTTCGCTTTTTTTCTGTTGAAGAAAGTTGATTAACCCTGATAAGTGTATTGCCGTCTCAAACTGTTCTTTAAGAGACTTATTTTCAGTCTCATTTTTTATTTTTTGAAGCTGAGCAACAAAATCACGAACAGCATTTTTAGCGCGCCCACTTATTAATGAGTGCTCCAATAACTGTGAGGCTCCCACAAAAAGTGACACCCCTTCTGTTTGGGCAAAAGACTGTATATCGCTCAATGTTTTTGCACCCAAACCTTTTGGCGGCATGCTTGACGCTCTTTCAAAAGCTAAATCATCGTTTTGATTAACAGCTAGCCTCAAGTAAGCTAGGGCGTCTTTAACCTCAGCCCTATCAAAAAACCTAAACCCCCCATAAACCCGATAAGGAATAGCTTGCCGTAAGAGCGCCTCCTCAATAACCCTTGACTGAGCGTTAGACCTATAAAGAACCGCCATATTGTTTAAACCAATTGACTTGGATTTAGCTTGAATAGTGTCAATAATATTGTGTGCCTCCCCGTATTCATCATGATTGGCAACAAGTTTAATTTGAGGTCCCTCCTCAGCAGAGGTCCATAAGGTTTTTTCAAGGCGCTCATCATTGTTCGCAATAACAGCATTAGCAGCAGCAAGTATCGTTTTGGTAGAGCGATAGTTTTGCTCCATTTTAATAACCCGCGTGTCGACAAACTCTTTTTGAAATCTTGACATGTTGGCAGAATTAGCGCCTCTCCACCTATAAATGGATTGGTCATCATCCCCAACCACGAATGCAGCGCCATCCTCACCAGATAAAAGCTTAATCATTTGGTATTGTATTTCATTGGTGTCTTGAAATTCATCGACAAGAATATTTTTGAAGCGTTGTTGGTAGTGCGCTAAAAGGTCGTTGTTTTTACTAAGCGTTTCATAACAACATAACAACAATTCGCCAAAATCAACCAAACCAGAGCGAGCACACCTTTTCTCATAATCCCTATAAAGTTGGATATGTTGTTTCTTCCCTGCATCTTCTTTAACTTGTTTGGCCCTTAGGCCCAAATCTTTTTGGCTGTTAATAAACCACTGAACCTCTTTGGGTGGGTAGTATGATTCGTCAAGACGCCGTTCTTTAATTATCTTTTTGATTTGTCTATGTTGGTCGCCAGAATCCAAAACCTGAAAACCTTGCTCAAGCCCAGCCTCTTTACAATGCAGCCTTAAAAACTTATGAGCCAAACCATGAAAGGTTCCAACCCACATGCCGCGAGTCTCTAGGCCCAACATTTCACTGATGCGTTCTCGCATTTCATTGGCAGCTTTATTGGTAAAAGTGACAGCAAACACATTGAACGGAGAGATGTTGTCAACACCTATTAACCAAGCAATCCTATGAACAAGCACTCTGGTTTTTCCACTGCCAGCACCAGCCAGAACCATAACTGGGTTAGCGCCGCTGGTTACAGCCTCTCTTTGTGGCTCATTTAATTGGCCAAGAATATCCTCAGGTTCCATGGAACAGTTATTGTAGCTTTATCTGTGTTTTATTGTGTATACGAGGTTTAAAAATGATAACAGCAATAAAGCAGCAAACGCATTATGAGCTGTGGCCAAAGATAAAGCGATACCCGACCACACCATAACTATTCCAATTACGAGCTGAAACAACAAAGCTACAGCCAAAACTAGTGACGCGTTTTTTACTCTGGTTGAAGTGCTTTTAAAGTATTTAAAAATTATAACACCAAGCCCTAGAGTTACAGCAACAGCCCCTAAGCGGTGAAAAAAATGAATGGCCGTCCTTCCTGGGGGTGACAGCAGTCCGCCCTCGTAATTTTTTCCAAAAGATTGCCACATTAAAAATCCTTCTTTTATATCCATATTAGATGGCCAAAGCTGTCCATAACACAGCGGAAGATCTGGACAGCCCAAGGCAGCATAATTAGTGCTTGTCCACCCCCCCAACATAATTTGAGCTATTAATAAGGTTAACCCAAAAAATAAAAGGCCTGTGAAAGTGGCCGTTAGTTTTTCTGGGGAGCTAATTTTTTTTAAATAAATAAACAATAATGACAGTGTTGATAGCCCACCAACCAAGTGGGCCAAGACCACCAAGGGGTGAACTTTTAATGTCACGGTCCACATCCCCAACAAGCCTTGAAAAACTACTAATAATAATAACAACAAAGATATTTTTAAAGGAAAGTTATCAGAAAAGGCTGGTTTGTTTTTTTTAAAAAGCTCTGAAGCAAACAGAGTTAAAATAAGCAAGCCCAAGAGGCTGGCTATATAGCGATGTAGCATCTCTCGCCAAGCCTTTCCAGGTTCAACCACTTGGTTGGGAAATGATTCCTTAATGATAGACAGCTCTTCAACACTATCAGGAACAACGATAAAACCATAACAACCTGGCCAGTCAGGGCAACCAAGACCTGCATCTGTCAGCCTGACATAAGCACCAAAAACTATCACACAGAACGCAAGCAGGGTTGTTAGCGCTAAGATAGTTTTGGTTTTTGGCACGAGGTCTTTGGGTTGCCTTAGGACGGCGTCAAGGACATGAATAGATCTCTAATATAATAAATAAACGACCCATCCACAGCAAGGATTCCAGCCAAGGCTAACAAAAATAATGGCGGCAGAGTTATTGCGTATAAAAATGCCATCCTTTCCCAAGCCATATGCATAAAGACACCAACCACTAAGCCAGCTTTCAAAAAAGCAAACACAGTCACAAGGAACCACCTGAGGTAACCCTCGACATTCATATAATCAACCATGTATGAAAAACCACTAAATACAAATAAGAGTATCCAAACGCTTATATATAAACTGAAAGGGTGTTCAGTTTCAGGGGCATCCCCGGGATAAAAGCTAGGGTGTTTAAAATGTTTTTCTTGTTCGTTCATATTGCTCACCAAAGATAAAAGAATGCAAAAATAAAGATCCAGACCAAATCAACAAAATGCCAATAAAGGCCAGCCACTTCCACAATTTGATAATCATCAAGCCGATCGTAACGGCCTTGTAACACCCTAACGGCAATGGTTGTTAAATAAATAACCCCAATAGAGACATGCAAGCCATGAAATCCGGTAATCATAAAAAAGAACCCACCAAATTGATCAGCTCCAAAATCATTGCCCCATGGTCGAATGCCTTCTTCAAAGATTAGCTTGCTCCACTCAAACATTTGCATGCCCACAAATGCAACACCACCTAATGCGGTGAGTAAAATCAAAACACCGGTTCTTACCCTTTGTTTTTTATAGCCAGAGGTAACCGCCATCGCCATGGTGCCACTGCTGCTGATAAGAATAAAAGTCATGATTGCAATCAAAAGTAATGGAATGTCAGCGCCACCAACGTGTAGGGCAAACACCTCACTGGTGTTTGGCCAAGGTTCAGTGGTTGTTAATCTAACCGCCATGTAGGCGGATAAAAATGAGCCAAAAATAAAGGTGTCACTAACCAAAAAGATCCACATCATTGCCTTGCTCCACCGAACCTTGAAGGTTTGGACATCAGACGACCAGTCAGACACCAACCCCTTTAAATTATCAGGGACCGATTCTTCAAACGACACAGGTTGACTTGACATAGGTTTCTCTCTAAGTGGTTAAAAGCAGCCCAAACAACATAACCCAAACCAAAAGCATGTAATGCCAATAAGCTCCAAGCAGGCCAATGGATTCGGGTTGTAGGATAGACGCATCTTGTTTAAATGTTTTTAAGGTAACGTAAAACCAGGCGGCGATTCCCCCAAGAACATGCAGAGCATGCAGCGCCGTGATTAAATAAAAAAAGGTGTTAGCAGGGTTTGCGGCTATGAAAAACCCTGAGGTTGTGAGTTGTTGCCAAGCCCATATTTGGCCAGACACAAAAATAACAGCGAACAGACCGCCTATAGCTAAACCAACTTTTATGGTTTGGAGGTCACTCTTTTTGGCACCATTTGTTGTCCAAGCCATGCCCACACTCGCTAAAATCAATGAACCGGTGTTTACCCATAAAAGCGAAGGAACAGGCACTGACCTCCAGTCTTCAAAATTCATTCTAAATAAATAAGCATTGGTGACAAATAAAAAGAGTATCGAGATCACGGTCATCAACGTGTAAACAAACACTTGCCCATGGGTCAAACCCATAAAACGCTCTTCATTGTTTGTGATGTTGTTCATTGCCTAACTAAGTGATTTGCTCATCAGGAATGTTTTGTGGCACAAAATCATCAGTTGCTCCCGGAAGGCCATAATCATAAGGCCACCGATAAACCACGGGCAACTTATCTCCCCAGTTGCCATGTCCTGGAGGCGATTCCAGCGTTTGCCACTCTAATGTGCACGCACCCCATGGATTTGATCCCGCTTCTTTTCCACGGACAGCGCTCACAATAAAATTATATAAGAGGATAAATTGAGCAGCGCCAACAATTAAGGCGCAAACCGTAATAAACTGATTAAGGTCATTGACCGACTCAGGAATAAAATCATATTGTTCATTAGAATAGTACCGCCTTGGAACACCTAAGAAACCAATGTAGTGCATTGGGAAGTAAATTAGGTAAGTACCCACAAAAGTAATCCAAAAATGTATTTTACCTAAGCGATCATCCAACATTCTGCCAGTCACCGAGGGGTACCAATGATAAAGCCCCCCATAGAGAGCTAAAACTGGCGACACCGCCATCACCATGTGAAAATGTCCGACGACAAAATAGGTGTCTGATAAGGGCACATCAACAGCCACATTCCCAAGAAAGAGCCCAGTGAGGCCACCTATAAGGAAGGTAATTAAAAATGCTAAACAATAGAGCATTGGCACCGTCATTCTAATGTTTGCGTTCCATAAAGTGATAACCCAGTTATAGACTTTGATTGCTGTTGGTATCGCAATAATCAAGGTGGTGGTTGCAAAAAAGAACCCCAAATAAGGGTTCATTCCGGCCACGTACATATGATGCGCCCAAACAATAAAGGCTATGCCTGCTATAGCAATAAGCGCCCAAACCATCATGTTGTAACCAAAAATATTTTTTCTAGCATGACAACTTATAAGCTCAGAGATAATTCCAAATGCAGGAAGCGCAATAATATAAACCTCTGGGTGTCCAAAAAACCAAAACAAGTGTTGGAATAAAACCGGACTACCACCACCGTAATTTAAAACTTCTCCGCCCTTGAAAATTTCAGGCATAAAAAAGCTTGTTTCCAAAACACGGTCAAAAATTAACATAATTGCTCCCACAAGCAATGCAGGAAAGGCCAGCAAACCAAGGAAAGTGGCTAAAAAGAGACACCAAATAATCAAGGGCATCCTCATCATGTTCATGCCTTTGGCCCGAGATTGGAGGACGGTGGTGATGTAGTTTAGCCCACCCATAGTAAACGCAATAATAAACACTGCTAATGAGCCCAGCATTAATAGAATGCCTGCTCCATCAGCGCCAGGGGTTCCTGGTAAAATTGATTGAGGTGGATACAGCGTCCAACCCGCTCCGGTGGGTCCGCTTTCAACAAAAAAACTGCAAACCAAAATAATAACAGAGAGGAAATACACCCAGAAGCTCAACATATTCACAAAAGGAAAAGCCATGTCTCTTGAGCCCAACATAAGCGGTATTAAATAGTTACCAAAACCACCTAAAAATAATGCTGTGAGCAGATAAATTACCATTATCATCCCGTGCATGGTTACATCTTGGTAATAATTCCCCGCGTCAATTGATTCAAACAACCCAGGAAAACCAAGCTGCATTCTCATCAGTAATGACAAAAACATTCCCGTTAGGCCAATTGCTAAGGCCACACAGATATATTGCAAGGCAATTACCTTATGATCTTGAGAGAAAACATAGCGACCCCACCAGCCCTTTGGGTGATAGAGTGCTTGTCCTTCATACATTGCGTTTTGCTCCATTGTTATTATTTTTCCTCCTAAAAATTATATCCGAACTAGTTCGACAAAGTTTTAATATAGTCAGCAATAGCATCCAGCTCCTCATCAGAAAGAGTGGCATAAGCCGGCATTATGGGTGCATAACCGCTTGCTATCTTAGCTGTTGGGTTAACAATTGACTCTTTTATATAAGTCTCATCAACCAGCACAATTTCTCCGCTTGCAAGTTCTCTTGTTGACCCAAAACTATCCTTCCATGTTGGCCCAATGCCATTGACTCCGTTATCACTATGACAAGCAACACATCCTAGGGTTTGTGCGATTTGCTTCCCGCTTCCTTCAACCCCTTCATTAAGGGTTTGTGCAAACGTTGGTTGTTTTTCCAGCCACACTTGAAAATCTTCTTTTGTGTCCACAGTAATCAACCCCCTCATTGCGTAATGTCCTGTCCCGCAATATTCGGCACAAGCAACCTCATAGGTTCCTAACAATGTCGGTTCAAACCATAGGTTTGTGTGTTGTCCAGGAACGAGGTCCATTTTTGCCCTGAACTGAGGGATATAAAAGTCATGTAAGACATCTTTAGATCTTAATTGCATAATGACGTTTTCATTAATTGGAAGGTGAACTTCTGCTGACCTGATTAAAATATCATCCAAGCTGTTTGGGTCATTTGGGTCAAGACCAAAGGTGTTTTTTGAACTAAAAAGGCGACCACTAGTGTTGCCATAAACCCCGTCTTCACCTGGGAAACGATAACTCCAAACCCATTGTTGGCCAACCCCCTCTACTTCGATTCCTTCATCAGGAAGAGCAACATAATCATTCCAAGCAATTAATCCCGGAGCCAACAAAACAAGCACTCCTATGGTAGTAATCACAGTTAACCAGAATTCTAACTTGGTGTTTTCTGGTTCGTATTCAGATTTATGTCCTTCTCTATAACGAAATTTATAAACACAGTAAATAATAAAACCCGACACCAAAACAAAGGCCACACCTGTAACCCATAATGAAATAATAATTGTTTGGTCAAGAGAGCCCCAATTAGAAGCCAGAGGTGTAAACCACCACGGGGTAACCGCGTTCCAAAGAACCGTTCCGATTACAATGATTGTGGCAACGATTACAAAAGCCATAAATACCCTTTATACATAAAGCTAATCACCCAATTTGATCGCATGCATTATCCATAAAAAAAGAGAAGAATACAATGACTTAAGTCAAATCTAAACCACCCAAAGCAAAACACTGTTCGATCAAGGGATCTTGATGGTCTTTGCTGATTTAATGAGACCCAAAAAGAAGGCCAGTAAAAACACCAAAAAACACACATAAGCCCACATAGTTATTTTCAGTAAATGCCTTGAGTATTTGCTCAGGATTTGAGGACCTGATAAGGAATTGCTGGCGAACAAACAGAGCCGCAGCAAACAAAAGAGAGTAAAAATAAAACTGACCAAGGCCACTGGTTATTCCAACCATAACCCATAAAGCGAGAACCAGGAGCTGTAAAACTCCAGTAATTAAACCAACGCTGTCTCCAAAAAGTATTGCTGTTGAATGCACCCCGATTTTTAAATCATCAGCTTTATCAACCAAAGCATAAAAAGTGTCATAAACAACAATCCATAAGACTGTGCTTAACCATAAATAAACAAACCCCTTATCCAAAATAAAGCCCCCAGCAGTATAAACCATAGGAATACTCCAACTAAAAGCAAAACCTAACACCAATTGTGGCGCGGAAATAAACCGCTTACAAAAAGGGTATAAAACAGCAAGGGCTAAACCACAAATAGACCAAAGAAGCACACCCATACTAAGCTGTAAAACTAAAATAAGGGCTACACATAAGAGGATAAACAAAACAATATAAGCCTCTCCAAGGCTAATCGATTGATTGGCTAAGGGCCTTGTTTTGGTTCGTTGCACTTGGGGGTCAATGTCTTTATCAACAATATCATTAATAACACAACCAGCTGAGCGCATGACAAAAACACCCAAACAGAAAACCAACATTAACTTGATACTCGGTGCCTCATTATGAGAAAGCCAAAGAGACCATAAAGTTGGCCATAGGAGCAAATAGAGCCCTATTGGTCGGCCAAGCCTGATAAGCTCAAAGTAAGCCTTTATTTTGGTCATCTGTGTACGCCTCAATTGCGGGTAAAAACAATTCAATCACCCAAAGCATTGCCTTATCAATATTAAAACTAGAACGCCTCAACCAAAAGGGAGACATTGAATGTTCTAAATAGGAGTATTCAAACTCGCTTCTTGAAACATTGGTTTTTTTTAATAAGTGCTCACCCAAAGGTTGGGCGCCCAGCGTTTTGATCCAACCGTTTTGCTCCAGTGTTTTACGAGGCACTATGGTTTGTGCCAACACACAAGCCTGTTTATCAATAGACAAAAGAATTTCTCTAATAAAATTATTTTGTTCTGTTTGTGAGTTTTTCAAAAGTCTTGGCACAGGCCCATGATATTCGTTTAACACCTCAATAGAGTGTTTGTGTTGTAATTGACGGATTTTATCTGTTAGGAGAGTTGTTTCTGTTAGCCAGTGTTTTAAATCCAAAGACGGTTGATGAGCTCCAAGGCTCTCAACACCTTTGCCCCACGTTAAATTAGGAGACAACGTTTCAATTTGTTCAAAAGACAGTTTCATGGTTTTAAAAGAAGATAGTCTAGCTATAAATTAAACATTTCGATAGACAATT
>LWDU01039969.1_pt1 | contig 25787 bp, 24 predicted proteins | sample 727161 | NCBI WGS metagenome assembly LWDU01 (sample SAMN04566230, study PRJNA314399) | hydrothermal vent metagenome | isolation source: deep sea hydrothermal plume seawater | place: Mexico: Gulf of California, Guaymas Basin | collected 2004-07-11
GGGAGAGGCTGCAGCCTTGCGATAGGGATGACCCTCCTCGGCTTCGGCAAACCCAGTGGCGATGGCTTGCTGCTCGCGAGCGTTGAACTCGGAGATCGCATTGCGGAACGCGGGATCGCCGATCCAGTGGGCGCTGTAGGTGAGCGACGGCAGGAAACCACGTTGGAGCTTGTGCGGCCCTTGCGCTCCAGCTTCAAAAAGCTCGATGCCGTTTTGGATCGCGTACTCGATGGTCTGGTAGTAGCACAGCTCAAAGTGGAGGCTGCGGAATTCCTGTGTGCAACCCCAGTAACGTCCGTACAGCCGCTTGCCCTTGTGGAAATTGAGGGTGCCGGCCACGCATTCCCCGTCCTGCATTGCCAACACGAGCAGCACCTGCGAGGCCATGCGCTCAAACACCTTGTGGAAGAATCCACGGGTGAGGTAGGCGTTCGACCACTTGTGGTGAATGGTGGTTCGGTAGAAACGATAGAACAGGTCGGCGTGCCACCCTTGCAGAGTGTCGCCGCTGATCCATGAAATTTCCAGCCCTTGCTCCCGGACCTGCCTCCGCTCCCGGAGAATCTCCTTGCGCCGCCGCCCTTTCAGAGCCTCCAGAAACTCGGCAAAGTCGGCATAGCCCGGATTGCTCCAGTGGAACTGGTAGCTGTGCCGGATGATGAATCCGGCATCTTTGAAGGCCGGAACTTCGGATTCTGGAATGAAGAGAAAGTGGAGGGAACTGCTGAAGGACGAGTCCAGCAGTGTGCGCACTTCCTCAAGCAGACGGGCTTGCACTTGAACTTCCGGAGCCTTCGGATGCACCAAGAGCCGAGGCCCGGTCGCCGGGGTGTAGGGAATCGCGCAGGTGAGCTTGGGGTAGTAGGGGAGTCCGTGGCGCTGGTAGGCGTTCGCCCACTCCCAGTCGAAGATGTACTCTCCGTAACTGTCCGTCTTCAGGTAAAGCGGAACAGCACCGACAAGCTGGCCTTTGTCATGGAGCAGCAGATGTTGCGGGAGCCAGCCGGTGTTTGCACCAACACAACGGGTTTCCTCCAGAGTGCGGAGGAAGTCGTGTTCTAGAAAGGGGAAATTCGCCCCGATAAGAGCATTCCAGGCATCGGGGCTGACCTGATCAAGCCCGTCAATGATGCGGGCATCCATCCGCTACTCAGGAGTACTGGGCGTGTAGCCCTGAGGCTTCATTAATCATGGCGTTGCGGCGCTTGTTGAGTTTCATCTGCTCGGTGGCCCATTCCAGCACCTGACGGGCATAATCCCGGCTGAAGCCCAAATTGCCGCCCACTTTTTTGAACATCTCGGCCTCGCTCTTCGTGACCTTGCCGTCCATGACGATGATGGAAGAGAGGAAGAAAAAGGTGACCGCGCAAATGTTACGTTCGTCTTTCAAGTCCACGATTTCAATCGTCTCCTTGGTCTTGACCTTTTCCATCAGGGCGACGGTTTCTTCCTGGGTTTCCAGCAAAGAAAGGGCATCGCGCAGCGCAGGCATCTCTGCTTGGCCAATGGCACCATCGGCAACAAGCATGGCGGTCATGGTGTTGCCCAACCACTTGCGGGTGTCTCCGCTGAGTTGCTGGATGAACGCATCTTCAAGTCTGAGTCGGAACATGGACCTCCGTGGAAAGGGTTCGGGCTGCTCCCGGACGAGGGCTTAGTTGCCCCCGACCAAGGATTGCAAGAGCACCAGCAGCAGGACGAAGACTGCGCCGGCGACAAAAAAGAGGTGAAGGTAATAATACGCAGGCTTCGTCGCCTTCAGGTCTCGAAGCACTTTCAAGTAATGCGAGAAAATGGTGGTCACGCTCAAGCTATTTCTTTATTCGATTGCTGCGGGGCAGAGACATTCCGCTCCTTTCGTTTCTCGAAAAGGAAGGCGTGGCAGGGCCAACAGTCAATGCCAGATGACCTCATAACAATTTAGCGTATCGTTCCGGTGAACTCAACATCCGACAAGATCGAGCAGCAAAACTGTTGTGGACTTGCCTCTTGGAGGAGGGTTCTGCGAAATAAGAGGATGATGAAGATAAAGCCCATGAGGATTCGGATCGGACTGGTTTTGCTGATGGTTGTGAGCCTAGCTTCTGGAAGCTTTGGGCAGGATCGCACCGAGAGCCTGCGGGTGGCGGTTGAGCTGAAAATCCGCACCCTCGACCCGGCCCGTGCCAGCGGGCCACTGTCGCGAGAAATCATCGGCAACACCTATGATCGGTTGGTCGAGTACGATCCGGGCACTCCCGGAAGCCACTACGGCTTGCTGGCGGAGTCTTGGACGGTCAGCCCCGATCAGCAGACCTTCACATTCACGCTACGCACCGATCCCAAGTTTGTTTCCGGAGCCGCTGTTACCGCACACGATGCCGCCTTTTCCCTGCATCGCATGATCCAGATGCGCAAGTCTTCGCCCGTGCCTTTCCGGTTTTTGGGGTGGACTACGAAAACGGTGAAAGCCCTGATTCAAGCTCAGGATGCCCGGACTTTAGTGCTGAAGACGACGATGCCGATGGCGCCGACTTTTTTGCTGAACACCTTGACGATGCCGATGGCCTCTGTGGTCCAGCGTGACCTCGTCCTCAAGCACGAGCAGCAGGGGGACTTGGGGGCAAAGTGGCTGGCCCAACACCATGCCGGATCAGGTCCGTTTGCTTGGAAAACGTGGAATTCTAAGCGTTTTTTACTCACGCGCAACCCCGCTTACTGGAATGGGATGTCGATGATCGGAGGCGTGGAGTTTGTGCAATTTCCGGAATCCGCGTCACGGCTGAAAGCCCTACAGCAAGGTGAGGTGCAGATCGCTCGTGGGTTGGCGGTGGAGGAAGTGTCCAGCTTGGCAAAAACGAGATTGGTGAAACAAACGGTGCCGCGGGGTGCAGTTTACTATTTGGCACTCAATCTGGAGAACCCGCACCTGCGGAAGAACAAGGTTCGGCAAGCCCTGCGGCGGCTGGTGGATTATCAGGGTTTACAGGAACACCTTGAGGGGCAAGTTCGGATGCATCCGGGCTTTGTGCCGTCCGGATTGCTGGGTGCCTTGCAGCAGAATGGCTTTGGGCGGGATGTGGCTCGTGCCCGTCAACTGCTGGCCGATGCGAAACTACGGAACGGGTTTTCCGTGCGCTTGGACGCCGACCGCGACTTTCCCTTTCAGACGATGGCCCGCTCGATCAAGGCGGCGTTTGCGCAGGCGAAGGTTGCGGTGAAGCTGGTGTTGGACTCCGGGAGAAACACGCTCATACGCTACAAGACTCGGCAGCACGATCTCTACCTCGGTGTGTGGTATCCGGACTATCCGGACCCTCACAATAACGCCATCGCTTTTGGCTACAACCCCGCCAGCGACTCACAGCCACGTTCGCTTCCCTACCGCAACAACTGGGCGACTCCGGAAGCGTGGTCGCAGCGTGTGCTGGAGGGTATTCGCCTTGCGGACGTGGTGCAGCGCCAGCAGCATTACGAAGAGCTCCAGCGCGAACACCAAGTCATCTCGTCCTTCATTGTTCTTTTCGAGAATACCGAAACGCTTGCGTATTCCCCGGAGGTTGCGGGACTGGTCTTTGGCTCGCGCCCCGAACACACACTCTACCAGTTTGTCTACCGTCCCTAAAAGTGCCGGGTTTGGTTGAAGGTGCGGACGGCGTTGGCGATGCCGTGCAATGTGAGGGGTTCCATCGGCATGACCTCCTGAATGAACGGGGCCACGGTGCGGGACCAGTAGGGGGCGGGAGTGGGGTTGAGCCACATCATGTAGGGAAAGTGATCCCGGAGCGTTTGCAGGTTGCGAACGCTGGGAGTGGCGGATTCCTCGCGGTACTCGATGGAGCCAAAGGGGGCCAACAACTCGTGAGCGCCCATGTAGGCATCCCCCACGAAGAAGACGCGGTAATCCGGGCTGTGTTCGAGCAGCTTGCGCAGGGCAATCGGTTTGCGGCGCATTTCGTCCTCATACACCTGATCGTAGATCCCGTTGTGGAAGTAGTAGGATTTGAGGTCATGGGGGAAGCGCCGCTTGATCTTGCCGAAGAGCGACTGCACTTTGCGGGCGTGGGTCCACATAGAGTTGCCACCGTTGTCCAGCAGCAGGATCACGCGGGTGCGGTCAAGCTGCTCCCGGAGAAAGTGGGGCACGACGATTCCGGCATTGCGTCCGGTGTTCTCCACCGTCCGGTTGATGTCAAGGCGGCGGTCGTCGGAGGAGTCGTGCAAATCTTGCAGGGCTTGCAGTGCGGCATCGAGGTGATCATCGTTGAGGGGCGCGTCCAGATCAACCGGATAAAACTCAGGATCGCCCAAGACCTTGCGGGCCGAACCTGCGTGTCCGGCACCGCCGACGCGGATGCCCCCAATGCCTTGTCCAGAATGGCCGTAGGGTGAATGCCCGTGGCTACCGATCCAGTGCCCACCGCCACTGTGGGGTGCCTTTTGCTGTTCGGCCACCCGCTTCATGCGGTCGAGCAGTTCCTCCATTGAAATTCCTGAGTAGTCCACCAGCTTGTCGGAGCGGTTCGGCGGGCCGCCGCCGGAGCCTGTGGCAGAGTCCGCAAGGTCGGGGTTGTCCTTGTCCAAATGCTCGCGAGCGTCCAGTTCTTTGATGATGTTTTTCGGAAGATCGGAGGCCATCACTTCGTTGAGGAAGCGGTCCACCAGTGCTTCCCAGTCTACGGCATCCCCGGCTTTATCGGTGTCGAGTTGCTGGGCAAGCCAGTGTTCAAACGCCGGAGAGTTCCGCACGGCTTCGTTGAGAGTGCGGTGGGCTTTGACATCAATTCCGAGGAAGTGTTCCCAAAACGCGAGGGTGTAGGGTGCGAAATCCCGCTTGGACTTGCAGACGAGCAGCCGGGAGACATCGTGCAGCGAGCCAAGGTTGCTCACCAAGCCCAACTCAAAGGTGCGGTAGAGGTCGAGCAGTACCCGGACATCGGCATCGAGTCCGAAGCGTTTGAGGGTGTGCGGAAAGCTGCTGAGCATCAGATCTCGTTGGCCAGTCCATAACGGCGCATGAGTTCCCGGATTTTCTGGAGCCGGGGCTTGTAGCGCCCATCGCGCTCGGCGGCGGCGTGCATGGCCTTGTGGGCCACCCGGATCATCTGCTGTAGGGCTTCGTGAGTGATCATCAGCAGCGGACGATGCACATGGACGAACTGCACGAGGTCCATGTACTCGCCCATTGCGGAGAGGTCCTGATCCTTGGGTTGGTCGATCTTGATGAGTTGCAAACCCTTGCGGAATGCGTTGAACGCCTGTCGGAAGGTCGGAGGGATTCCAGGCCGGGCGGTGGGGTCCCCGTGTTCGTAACGCAGGATGTAGAGCCGGGTGGCCTCCAGCCGGATGCGTGCCTCCATCAGGTAGGACTGCGCGGAGTGCGGCTCGGTCTCTTGCATCCGGGAGGCGACCATCAGTCCAAGCGAGTGCAGGGACGGAACCTCGCGGATGAACTCCAGAGTGGCCGCAACCTTGCGGGCCAGCAGAGCCTCCTTGTCAGGAACTACACGGTTGGCTTCGACATCCCCAAGAAACCCGCCCTCGAAAATGCGAGGATCTTGGCGGTTGAGATCCGAGAGGTCGAGCGGGATAGTGAAGCCGGCCTTGAGCCGCTTCATGAGGTTGCCGCCCTGCCGGACCATGCGGTTGGCACAGCGCATCTCCTGCCCGATCACCTGATGTTCCGGATCAAGCTCATCTTCGTCCGAACCGTCCACGAGGTCTTTGATGGAAAGTCGGTCAATGTTGACCCGACCCAACTGCTTGGAGCGCAGTGCTACGATCTTGTGCTTGCCAAAGTGGATCAGGCGGTTGAGATAGCGCTGATAGGCTTGCACGGCAAACTGGAGGTTCCGGGGAGTGACGTGCCCGATGTAAATCGGGAGCGAGGCCTGGATGAGCAAGTCCCGGTAGACGTTGAAGTTCGCCTTCTTCCGCGAGGCTAGGGCGGCATGGATCAACTGAATCCGAGGGGTCAGCACTGCTGGATCAGATTCCAAGGCGTCGATCCAGCCCTTGGCTTGCCGTTCTTCCAGCAAAGGGAGCAGCACCCGGCCCGTTAGCTGCCCGGCGTGCAAGTTCTCTTCTTCGTCTGCGCTGAAGAGAAACCCTCTCAGCTTATCAACAATGGACTGTTTGTGGATGCGGCGCACCTCCTCCGTGAGTCCCACAAGGTGCTGCTGAATTTTTCCGAAATTGATGTGCGTCAAGCCTCGGGAGGCTGGTTTTTTTGCATCGTCCGTTTCAACGGAGTCCACGTCATCAACACGAGCCATGCCAATCACTAACGGGAGGAGTTTTGCAAGTAAACATGAACCACATGGGGAGCGAATTCCACCATGGGTTCTGGAAGTGGTGAAAACTGCATGAATTCAACCTGTTCAAGTGCCAACTGGTCAAAATCCTCCAGTCCGCTGGATTCAAGCAGCCGTTGATTGAGCAATTCACCCTTTGCGCCAATTTCGAGTTCGACCAGAACTTTCATGCCCGTCTGGTAAACTTGCAGAGCGTAACTCACGTCTTGGAGCATAGTCATCAGGTGCTGGTTGTACTCTGCAGCCGCCACGTCATAGGGGGCCGGAGCGGGGTGCTCAAACAGTTTTTCGAACGTTTCTGTATCGGCTTCCGGACGGAGTTTCTCTACGTACTCGTCTTGAGAAACTTCCTCATCAAGGGGCAATTCGGTGGTTCCCTGCTCCAACTCTTCCAGCAATTCCTTTGTTAGATCACGGGTCGGAGATTCTGGATGAGTGTCCTCCACTGTTTCCGATGTAGGAGTGTCCGCTTCATCCGGAAGTGGCTGTTTCTCGGCCAAGGTTTCTCGTGGTGTGGCAACAGGTTCCTCCGCAGTGGGTTTTCCTGGAGCGGGTGGTTCGGGTTCTGCGGGCGGGGTTTCCGGTTCCGCAACGGTTGGGATTTCCAGCGGTGTGCCCCAGACTTTGTTGAAGAGCGGGACGAGCCGAGTGAGCAGTTCCGGGGTTGTGCAAGCCACACACATTACCGTTGCCAGCGCGGTGGCAATCATCGGTTCGTCCATACGCACGCGCTTGAGCCGGAGTTGCGTGGTTTGTTGCTCAGTGACGATTTGCAGCAACAACAGGTCCGAAGCCTCGTAGAGCAGATGGAGTGTGTAGAAATGCTCCCGGAAGACACGATCACAGTGTGCGGAAGTACAATCGTCCGGATCCGCCGAGGAAAACCCCTCCATTTCCAGCGGACGCAGCAACCTTGGGGACAGCAGGTCTGCATCGCCAGTGGCGATTTCCTGAAGGCGGTTGCCCAACAGGGTCACGAGCGTCCGGGGTACCTCGCCAACAGGTTTGGAGGTGCTGACCAAAACACGCCCCGCTAGGGCCTGAGTACTCGCGCACACGAGCAGAATCGCGCACAGCAGACGCAGGTGGTGTGCTTTGGAGATTCGGATCGACAAGGGCACGATCAATTTCAGTAGTGGGGAAAGAAGGGGTTGAAATGACAGACGTCTTCCCATATCATGTTGCTTGCATGTGCGATCAAGCAGGCCAAGGCCCGTTGATCGTCTTACGCACTTCCAAAGGAGTTGTTCCATGACTGTGTTATCTCTCAAGCTCACCCTGCTCATCATCGGCCTTGTGGTTGTGCTGCCCTTCGTACTGGGTTGGCTTTACTACATATTCGACCCGCACGGCAAGAAAACCCCTTCCGCTTAGTCCACTACGCCAGCACCCGCTCTTCTCCAAAGCCACAATGCTGCTGCTGCGGAGAGGATGAGATTCGAGAAGAGTAGAGGGTAGTGTTGTGTGAAACTCGTGAGCCGCACAAGTGGCATCACGAGAAACACATCAACCCCCAGATTCCACAGAATCCAGTACACCAAGATCATGAAGCGAACGCGCTCAGCGTTCCGACTCAAGAGCTCGTCTGTGGAGGTTTGCCCCGCCTCGTCTGCGGGGGATATGGGTTGAGGTTCGGTTGTGGTCATCATGTTTTTGTCCGGAGATCGTCAATCAGGAAAAGCACCAGTTTTTTGGGACCATGCACCCCGTACACCAGCGTTTGCTCGATGTCGGCGGTTTTTGATGGCCCGGAGATGAGCAACGCGTTGGTCGGCATTGCCTGGGACCAGCATTCGCGGGTCATGGCTTCCAAAAAAGTATTGTGGATCGTCGAGGCGTACAGCACCGCGAGATGCAGCGGCGGCACCAACGAGAGCAAGCGCGGCTCCTGTGGCGTCGGCCAAACGACCAGAGTCCCGGTTTCGGCAATGCCGCTGCGCACAGAGGTGATTCCTGCCTCAATTCCGAAGAGCAAATCCTTGGACTGCTCAAGCGGTTCGGCGTAGGGCACTAGTTCCGGAATCATTTGGGGCGTGCGTTTTTTCAAAGACCCTAGCTTGGCCTCCAGTTTTGATCCGGAACCAACCAGCAACCGTTGGATTCCCTGATCGGCAACCACCCCACGGAAGACTTTCCCAAAGCTCCGCTCGGTGCATTCGACCACCTCGGTATGAACGGCTGTCAGCAATTCCTGCACCCTCCGGGCTCGCTCTCGCGGCTCCCACTGTTTAGACTCGATCACCTCATAATTCAGCCGCTCCGGAGCCTCGCGCACGGTCCGCTGCTTGAGGCGTTGGAGAATGTTGCTGCGCGTGAGGGTTTCGTAGGGCGTGGGTTCGGTGGTGTCAGGCATCCGGAATCCCTGCGTCTTGGGTGAGTTCGTGGAGCGATTTGGGGGCAAAGCTCGGCTTGCTGCGCACAGAGGTCCACGCCTTCAGAATGGGAGCGTTGGCAGGCACGGCATTGCCCATGCGGGTGATCGCCTTGGCCTTGAGTCGATAGAGCCCGGGGTGGCTGAAAATCTGTGCCCAGCCTTTCCAAAGCCACAGCTCCGTCCGTGCTTTTAACCCCTTTGCAGAAGTCGCTGATTCCCGGAGCCCTGCGGCAGATTTCTGCTCACGCAGTTTGAGGAGAATGTTGGTGATCGGAATCTTGACGGGGCAGACCTCGACACACGCGCCGCAGAGGCTGGATGCGGAAGCAAGGTGTCCCGCTTGCTGCAAGCCTTTCATCTGTGGGGCGAGGATTTTACCGATGGGTCCGGGATAAACGGAGCGGTAAGCGTGTCCGCCAATGCGGGCGTAAACCGGACAGTGGTTCAGGCACGCGCCGCAGCGGATGCACATCAGCGTGTCTTGCAGCAGGTCGTCCTGGTACATCTGTGAACGCCCATTGTCCAGCAGCACCAAATGCACCTCTTGTGGCCCGTCCAACTCACCTGCCTTGCGGTTAGAGGTGATCATGTTGAAGTAGGTCGTGATTGGCTGACCGGTCGCTGAGCGTGTCAGCAGACTCAGCAGCGGCGGCACCTCCTCCAACCGTTCCACGACTTTCTCAATGCCCATCAGCGCGATATGCACCGGCGGCAGCGTGGTGCAGAAACGCCCGTTACCCTCGTTCTCCACCAAGCAGAGCGTGCCCGTTTCGGCGACCGCGAAGTTGACTCCGGAAATGCCGAGGTGCGCGTCGTGAAACTTGCGGCGCAGCACCTCGCGGGCGAGAGCGGTCATCTCATCCGCGCTTTCCGTGCGTTCCGGACTCACACCTTTCTCTTGAAACAAATCTGAAATCTGCCCCTTGTTGAGGTGGATCGCGGGCATGATGATGTGCGAAGGCAGCTCCTGATTGAGCTGCACGATGTACTCGCCAAGGTCGGATTCCAAGCACTCGATGCCGTGGGCCTCCAAGAAGTGGTTCAACTCCATCTCCTCCGTGACCATTGACTTCCCCTTGACGAAAGACCGCGCCTGATGCCGTTGGGCAATCATCAGCACAATGCGGTTGGCGTCCTCCACGGTTTCCGCCCAATGAACCTGAATGCCGTTTTGCTGACAATTTGCTTCCAGTTGTTCCAGCAATTCTGGGAGCTTGCGGAGGGCGTTCTTGCGGATGCGTCGCGCTAACTCACGCAGGCTCTCAGTGTCTTCCGGAACGGGGAACTGGTCGCGGCGTTTTGCCATCAACCCGTCCATCGCTCGCCGAAAATTGCGCCGCAGTTGCGGATTCGCTAGGGCGTCGGCGGATTCTTGTGCGAAGACGGTTGCGGAAGGTTCGTGCATAAAAATTTGGTCAGTAAACTTCGTCGTGTGTGCCCATGACGATCAGCAAGGCTCGTTTGGGTTTTTCTTTCAGAAAGGTGGATACAACTCGCATATTGTAACAGATGCTGAAACTCCAAAGACCTTTCAATTTTCCCGAGAGACGATGGGTGCGCAGAGCTGGATGAAAGAGATTCTCAATGAAAAGCTCCAGTTGTTCCCAGAAGGAAGCTTCAAGTTGTGCGTATTCCCGGGTTTGCTTTCTGAAAGAACGCCTGAAGGAACTGCTGAACTTAATCTCCATTGATGATCATTTTTTCTCGGAGTTTGCTGAGATCATCGGTAAAAGTCAGGATGCCTGATTCCAGTTCCTTTATGCTGAGTTGATAGTTCTCCAGAATCTCCTCCCGGCGTTCCTCAATCAGGTAGCGTGAAATCAAGCCATGCAATTCCTGCTTTTGCTCAAACGGGAGGTGCTTTTTTTAGCTTCCACCAGTTCCGTGTAACTCATAGGGTTCCTTGGTTTGAGGTGCGTTCCCAAAGAAAGTGCGCGAGGTGCTTCGATTGCACCGGGTGCCCTTCGTGCTCAATGGCTCCGGCGATGTTCATGAGGCAGCCACAGTCCGCGCTGAGCAGGCACTCTGCCCCGGTGTTGCAGACATCCGTCACCTTGTCCTGCACCATTGCTGCGGACAGTTGCGGTTGCTTGACGGCAAAGGTGCCACCGAATCCACAGCACTCGTACTCTCGTTCAAGTTCGAGCAACTCAACATTTCGGAGTTGCCGCAGCAGTTGTTTAGGTTCGTCGCCCAATCCCATTTCGCGTTTGGCATGACACGAAGTGTGCCACGTCACCCGGATTGGCGAGCCGTGATCCTCTAATTCCACCTTGAGGACGTTGATCATGAATTCTGACCACTCGAAAATACGCTCCGAAAATCGCTGCACTTCCGGGAGTCGCGGGTCGTCGTGAAAAAGATGCTCGTAGTGCTTGCTCATCATGCCTCCACACGATCCGGAGGGCACAAGGATGGGATGGGGCTTGCTGAAGGTTTGAACTTGCTGCCAAGCCACCCGACGCGCCTCTTCCGAGAATCCGGAGTTGTAGGCGGGTTGTCCGCAGCAGGTTTGGTCTTGCGGAAAAATTACACGCACTCCCTCGCGCTCGACCATCCGAATCGCGGCTATTCCCGCATCGGGATAGGTGAGGTCAATCAGGCAGGTGCCGAAGAGGTAAACCGCTTCCGGTTTTTGAGGGTAGGCGCGAGGCATGGCGTTTCCAGTTCTTGAATCACTCTAGCACATCCTTGTCGAGTGGGGAACCGACAAACCCAGAGGCCGATGGGAGTGACAGGCCACCTGTAGCACTCAGAGTTACAGGTCTTTGGGAAGCTGTTTCTCGAAGAAGCTGGGGCGTTTGTTTCCAGATTCGTCATGATCCGAGCGGAAGCTTTGATCCTCCGGAACCTCTTTATCAAAAAACTTATTGACGGGTTCCTCATCGAGTGGAGAAGTTTTTTTCTCATCGGATTTTTCTTCATCCGCGACTTCCCCAAGCACCTTCAGTTCATCTAGGCTCTTGACCAGTTTTTGCTGCAGTTCCGGGATGCCGCGTTCCCCGGCGATCTTGCGCAGCAACCCAATCGCCATTTCAAGATTGGAGGTGTGGCTACGGGTCAACTGATGTCCAAGCCTTGGCATGTACTGGTGGAAGGTCTGCGTGAGCAAGCCAAACTCACGGACACAGACGGCCCGCTCCTGTCGGGTTCCCGTGTGTCCCAGCAGTTTCAGAGACTGCTTGAGAAGCGACATTGCCGTTTCCATCTGTTCGGAAATCTGGGATTCCAGTTCCCGCTGACCTGCGGTGAACGCGACCATTTGTAGGCGGACGTTCTTGCGGAGCAGGATGCTCCGATGGCAACCGGCGATGGGGAGTTGCTTGTGAACCTTCTCAAGAATACCATGCATGCGCTCATGGCAGTGCTTGGCCAGCGGCAGGTTTCCCAGCACCTCGGCGAGTCCCCCAAACTTCCGGACCACATCATCCCGGCGGAGACGTCCGGTCTCCAGTACGCTGGGGAGGTCAATGACAAAGTCGCTGTCAAGGGACCGGAGCTTGATGTTCTTGGCGATTTCCTTGAGGTACCAGATGCCTTTGCGCTGAGTCGAACCTTCTCCAGAAGCCGCTGCCTCGTGGCTTACAATATCTTCGAGGGCCAAGATGAGGCTTCCCAGGTAACGCCGCTGAATGAGTTGCGCCAGCCGCAGGTTATCGGCGTTGAGAACCCCCAATTCGATCTCCAAGAAACAGAGGGCAAGCGCGTCCCGGAAGATGAGCGGGTTGTCTGTCTCTGGATGCTTGAGGGCGTGCTTGACCAGAATCAGTCGGGCTTCGGAATTCCGGGGGGTGGCCAGAAGGCGCTGGACGAGTTTGGCACCTCCTCGGAATCCGGAGAGTTCCACCAGTCGTCCACCTGAATGGTCCAGTTCTGTGGTGGTCGTGGCTTGCTTGCGAAACTCTGCTGCCTTGCGGAACACGGCGGACTTCGGGGCGTTCTTTTCCTGACTGCGAACTTGAGAGATGAGTTTTCCCACCGCCGCTCCCAAGGTCGGGAAAAACGTCAGGGGATCCTCGAACTCTCCAAGTTTTTTGATCTGATCGGCGTCCGTGATCGCGGTCATGGTCGGCGTTCAGGTTGAGGTGATGGGTGCATCAAGGTTCAGGGAGGGTCCGGTAATAGTCTAAAACATAGCGGATTCCGCTCCAAAAAGAAATCACTGTGGCGACCCACAGCATCACCAAGCCTAGCTCATGACAGGGAATCCACAAGACTTCATAGTGGAGGATGAGCAAACCCACCGCGATCATTTGCGAAATGGTTTTCGTCTTCCCTCCGGAACTGGCTGCAATCACCAAGCCTTCCGCTGCCGCCACTCCCCGCAGTCCTGTGACCGCTATTTCTCGTGCAATGAGCAGGATCACCGGCAGAGCGGGAGACCGAGCCATCTCCACCAGCAGAATCAGCAGTGAGGCGATCAGCAGTTTGTCGGCAATCGGATCCAGCAGGATACCGAGCTTGGTGGTTTTGCGCTGGTAGCGGGCGATCAGCCCGTCCCAGTAATCGGTCATGCACGCAAAGAAAAACACCGTCCACGCCCCCAGCAGCATCCAGTACTGCTCTGGCCCCATCACCATCATCGCCATGATTACCGGAATCAACAGCACCCGGAGGGCAGTGAGCTGGTTCGCGGAAATCCATCGTGAGAAGAACTGCAACATGCAGGGAAACTTGTTTCGTGAGCGGGATTTCGGTAAACTCGGTACTTGCTAGAAGTTACGGCATTTGCCTTGGCTTGTCCATAGCTTTTCCCGGACCTGTTCACTTTCTCTTGTATCGCACGATCTCCTGATGAAACTGCGCCTCGTTGGCTGGAGCTTTCACGGAACGCCCGTTGAACTCCGCGACCGTCTGAGCCTTGGCGAAACCGCACAGCTTGAACTCGCCGACCGACTCCGAACCCGTCACGGGGTGCGCGAACTGGTGATCCTCAGCACTTGCAACCGCTTTGAGCTATATTGCGCCGGCAGCGAGAGGTCTTCCGGGGTGCTTCTGAAAACGCTGGTCGAGGATTTTGGCGAGCCGCAGTTAGCAGCCACCGCCTACCACTTGGAGGACTACGAGGCAGTTCGGCACTTGTTCCGCGTCACGTCGAGTCTGGATTCAATGGTGCTGGGCGAGCCGCAAATTTCCGGGCAGGTGAAGGACGCCTACCGATTTTATGCAGAGGTGGGCTGGACGGGCAAACTGCTCAACCCGATTTTCAACAAGGCGTTCCGTGCTGCAAAGCGTGTGCGCTCGGAAACCGGAATTGCCAGCAACGCGGTTTCCATTAGTTATGTGGCGATCCAGTTGGCGCGGCAGATCTTTGAGGATTTGTCCGGGCTTTCTGTGCTGGTGGTGGGTGCAGGAGAGATGGCGGAACTGGTGCTCAAGTACCTCGTCCGCAACGGACTGCGGCGGCTCATGGTGGTCAACCGCACGTTTGCAAACGCAGTCAGACTTGCCGAATGCTACGGAGGTGCAGCCATTCAGTTCCATGAACTGGAGAGCTACCTTGCGGATGCCGACATCGTGATCACCTCCACCGGAGCGACAGAACCGATCATCAACGTGCCCACGGTGCAGAATTGCCTCCGGAACCGCCGAGGACGGCAGATGTTCTTCATTGATATCGCGGTGCCGAGGGATGTCCATCCCGGAGTGCATGACCTGCCCGGAGCCTACTGCTACGACATCGACGATTTGCAAAACGTCGTTTCGGTCAACCAAGAGGAACGGTTGCAGCAGGCTGAGGAAGCCCAGCAGTTGTTGGAGGAAGAACTGGTGCAAGTGCGGCATTGGTTCCAGGAGCTTTCCGTGGTGCCCGCCATCCGGGGACTCCGGGAAAGCTTTGAGCAAACTGCCGCCACCGAAGTGCAGCGTTTTCTCAAGCGCACCAAGCCGAACGCAGCCGAAGCCGAGGAAGTGCAGCGCATGGTCCGGCGCATCCTCAACAAACTGCTGCATGCGCCCAGCCACACCCTTCGCAAGTTCAGTGGACGTGACGACCAACCTCTGCTGCTGGAGTTCCTCCACGAGTTGCACGACCTCTCAACGGCTCCCGCAGCTGCGGAGCCAATTCGCAAGCAGCACCTGAGCCTTGTGAAAGGCTAGATGCGGGCAAGCTTGCGCATCGCCACCCGTGGCAGCCGTCTGGCGCTCTGGCAGGCCAACTGGGTGAAGTCCCAAATCGAGCAAAACCATCCTGGACAGACCGTTGAACTGGTGATTGTCCAAACCAAGGGGGATCGCATTCAGGATCGTCCGCTCTCGCAAGTCGGGGGCAAGGGCTTGTTCGTCAAGGAACTGGAGGCGTCGTTGTTCCGGGAAGCAGCCGACCTTGCGGTCCACAGCCTCAAGGACGTCACGGGTGAGGTTCCGGAAGGGTTGGCACTGCCTGTGGTCACGGCTCGCGAGGATTTCCGGGACGCACTGGTTGCACCCCGGCACGGTTCGTTTTGTGAGTTGCCCTCCGGGGCCGTGGTCGGCACCAGTTCGTTGAGACGTGCGGCACAGCTCCTCCATTTGCGTCCGGACTTGGAAATCCGGCCAATTCGTGGAAACGTGGAAACACGGCTGAACAAGGTGGACTCCGGAGCTTTCGATGCCACCTTACTCGCTGTCGCTGGACTCAAGCGCCTTGAGTTGGAGTCGCGCATCACGGAGGTTTTCCCGCCTGAAATGCTGCTTCCGGCACTTGGTCAAGGTGTACTGGGGCTTGAAATCCGGGAAGACGATCCTGCAACGCTGGAGCTGATTCAACCGCTTCAGGACGAGACCACCGCCCTGTGCTGCCAAGCCGAGCGTCGCCTGCTGGAGCGGCTGGAAGGCAATTGTCAGGTGCCGCTGGCGGGATTGTGTGAACGACGCGGAGAACGCTTGCTTTTGCGCGGTCAACTGCTTGCTCCGGACGGCCAGCAAGTGGTCGAACACAAAGCCGAAAGTGCTGCCACTCTGGAAGCGGCTCGTGCCCTTGGTGATGAAGTGGCCAATGCAATTCTCAATTCTGGCGGACGTGAAATCCTTGCCGCACTGAAGCTCTCTTCTGCTCTAAATCCATGATGGGCGTGCAACCAACTTTCGACACCCCCAATTGGCGGATCGCCATTATCGGTTCCGGGCCTTCGGCGTTTTATGCGGCACAGGCACTATTCAAGCAAGATTCCTGGCCCTTGGGGGTGGACATGTTCGAGCGGCTTCCGACCCCGTATGGCTTGGTGCGTGGCGGCGTGGCTCCGGATCACCAGAAGATCAAATCGGTGATCAAGATTTACGAGCGCATCGCCAGCAACGAGCGTTTCCGTTTTTTCGGGAATGTCGAATTTGGGCGGGACGTGAGCCGCGAGGATTTGCTGGAACACTATGACGCGGTGCTGTACGCCGTGGGCAGCAGCAGCGACCGACAACTTGGCGTTCCGGGCGAGGACGTTTCTGGAGTGCATTCGGCCACCGAGTTTGTGGGCTGGTACAACGGGCATCCGGATTACCGCCACGGGCAGTTTGACCTGAGCTCGAAAAGTGTGGCGATCATCGGCATGGGCAACGTGGCGATTGACGTGGCGCGGATTCTCGCCCACCGGCTGCAGGAAATTGAAGTCACCGACATCGCCGATCACGCGCTGCAAGAACTCGCTGGCAGTCAAATCGAAGACATCTACCTGATTGCACGACGGGGGCCGGTGCAGGCCGCGTTCACGCCCGTGGAGGCCCGTGAACTGTTGGAAATGCCGGAGGCCGATGCACTGGCGAATCCGGAGGAACTGCAACTGGACGAGGGCAGCCAGCAAGAGCTTGACGCCGCCGGACGGGAAACTCGGCAAAACCTAGAAATCCTCAACAAGATGGCGGAGCGGGGTAACACCGGAAAGCCGAAGCGCCTGCGGTTCGTGTTTCTCACCTCGCCCGCAGAAGTCTTGAGTGAGGGCGGAAAAGTCACTGGACTCAAGCTGGAGCGTAACGTTCTGAAGCAGCGTAACGGAAAACTCAGTGCAGTAGGCAGCGGCGAAACCTTCACGCTGGACTGCGGCTTGGTCTTCCGGTCGATTGGCTACAAGGGGCTGCCACAGCCAGGACTGCCCTACGATGCAAAATCCGGAACCGTTCCCAATCAGCAGGGGCAGGTGTTCAATCCGGAAACCGGAGTGGCGTGTTTGCGGGAGTACGTCGCCGGCTGGGTCAAGCGGGGACCGAGCGGTGTGATTGGCACCAACAAACCCGATGCGGTGGAGTCGGTGCGCACCATGCTCCAGACCTTTCTCGATGAAAAGTGGCAGCCCAAGGAAGCGACCGGAGTTGCAGAAATCGAGGCACTGCTGGAGTCGCGGCAGGTGGACACTGTGAGCTTTTCAGACTGGAAGCGTCTGGACGAACACGAAGTCCGGGCAGGGCAGGAGTTCGGAAAGCCGCGTCGCAAGGTGAGCGATCCGGAGGAAATGCTGCGCATCATCCGCTCGGGCTAAAACCAAGGATTCTCAGGAAGGCATTACTGTGAATCTGGGAAGCGTACAAAGACGGATTTCCCGCTGCGTTCGTAGCTCACCAGTTTCACCTGCACGTCGCCCACCTCGTCGCTGGTGCGGAAGAACACTGCCTGAAAGGGGATTTCCTGCTCGTTCCGCAGGTTGAGGTTGGGGGCATCCCGCCCAACTGCCATCTGCTGAAGCTCACGGATTTCCGACAGCCCCATGTTCTCAAGTTCCTCGTCGCTTAGCACCACTCCAGCAAAGAACACCGATTCATCGAGAACCTGTCCTTGCGGGCCGAGGGCGAGAGCCTTGAGCCGGACGCGTCCCACATGGCTGGAGGTCAGGAACTGGTTACGCACCCGCCCCTCCACGACAAGCAACGTGTTGCGGTTGAAGGCGTTTCGTGCTCGCCGCGAGCGCAAGGGCTTCTCAAACTCAAATTGGTGGACATACCCTCGGGTGAATTGCTGGAAGACACTGGCGTCAAACAATTCCAAGTAGCCGCCCACCACGAGCAAGCCAGCAAATCCGATCACTCCGGCCATCACCACGAGTGCGAGCTTTTCCATCACGCCCAACCCCCAACTCAAATTGTTTTCCGCTGGAGCTAGGTCGGGGGGGGGAGAATCCGGGGGTTTGTCCGCACCAGAGGTTTCTAGTTCAGAAAGAATCGGAATCGGCGTGACTGGAGTTTCCCGTCCGCCAAGTCCGGCTTCCAACACTGAATCCACAGGCAGAGGTTCCAGCGTTTTCACTTTTAGGGTTGTGGGTGTTTCCTCTAGTGCTAGGTTGTCCGGTTTTTCCAGCGTCTGGGGTGGCGAGCTTGATTCTGCCTGAAGGTCGGGTTCCGGGGTTGGTAGCGAGTCGGGGGGGGCGTCGTTGTTTTCGGCGCCAAGTTCCCGGAGGACCGAGGATGCCGCGTTTTCAGCTTTTTCTGTGGGCATGTCGGGTACGATTTCCACCACGCGTGGAGATTTCCGATTCCGGAGCATTCCCGGTTTCACGAACAGGTTGTAGCGTTTGTTTTGCTCCAGCGGTTTGTTGACCCCTGCGGGAGGAGCATCTCCTAGCTGGACCGCTTCCAGATAGCGTCGCTCGGCCTCTGGAGGGATGTCCAAAAAAGAAGTCCGGTCCGCAAGTGAATCCAAGCCCTCAGAAGAGGCGGGGGCTTGAGGATTATCGGTGTTAACGGACATGAGGTGGACGCTTTGGGTTTCAAGGAGTTTTGCTTAGACGAAATAACGCTACGGAGACCCCGCGTTTGTTGCAAGACATTCGGCGCACAACGCTCAAATCGCCTTGCGCCTCTTGGGTTCGGAATCTAAGCTCATTGCCATGGACACCGCACCTTCGACGACCATGCCCGCTGCCCTTTCTGAACAGCCTGGGAACTTCCCGCAGCGTTTCAAGGATGCGATGGGAGAGGTGATCATCGGGCAGCAGCAGGTGCTGGAATTGTTGGTCACGGCTCTGCTCTGTGACGGACATGTGCTGCTCACCGGAGTCCCCGGACTTGCGAAAACCATGCTGGTTCGCTGCCTCGCCGGATTGTTTCAGCTTTCGTCCAACCGCATTCAATGCACCCCGGACCTGATGCCCTCCGACATCAGTGGCATTGAGGTGCTGGAGGAAACCGCTGCACGGGAGCGACACTTTCGGTTCATTCCGGGGCCGGTGTTCACCAATTTGCTGCTGGCCGACGAAATCAACCGCACCTCGCCACGCACGCAAGCTGCCCTGTTGCAAGCGATGCAGGAGCGGCAAGTGACGGTTGCCGGAAAAACCCACACCATCAACCGACCCTTCATTGTCTTTGCCACGCAGAATCCGATTGATTCCGAGGGCACCTATCCGCTTCCGGAAGCACAGTTGGATCGCTTTCTCTTCAACATCGAGATCACTTACCCTCAGTTTGATGAGGAGGTGCAAATCGCCCAGTTGGAACTCTCGGCACACCCGCAGGAGGCTCCTGCAATCTTCGATCTAGAAATGCTTGAAACCTTGCATACGGCGGCAATGTCGGTGCCCATCGCACCCAGCCTTGTCAAGGCGATCGTGACCATGGTGCGGCAGTCGCGCCCACAGGAATCGAACCTTCCGGAAGTGCAGCGCTTCGTCGAATGGGGGGCCGGAGTGCGGGCATCGCAATACCTTGTCCGGGCTGCACGCGCTCACGCGTTTCTGAAGGGGGATGCCGCAGTGCGGCTGGAGCATGTCGTCGCTGTTGCGGCGGCGGTCTTGCGGCACCGCATCATTCCGAATTTTGTCGCCGAGGCGGAGGGCTGGACTGCGGAGCGCATTGTTGAGCGGCTACTGGTCCATCTGCCCACCCTCGCCTGAAATCACGGTGTCACGCTTGTCCGGGTTGTCCCGCCTGCTTGCCCAGCTTGCTCCCGCGGAATCCCCCATTCTGGAGGATTTTCTCGAACGACTCCAAGCCTTGCTTGCAGAGGGGGGGCTTTCGGAAACGCTTCCGGAAGCTCCGGAGGCGCAGGAAGCGGAACGGGCCATTCGCCACGCACTTCAGCTTTATGACGTTGTCTCGGTTCGCAAGCTCGTGGCGAACTACGATCCGGAGCAGCCCTCGCGTATCTTGCGAGGGAGCGTCCTCAAAAGTCTGCGCTCCCTTGGCGTGGCCAAGCGGCTGGAGGCGTTGGGCGCAACAGAAATTCAGCAAGCCCACCTCCTGCGCTATCAGCACAATTTGCAAGTGAGTCTGACACGACTCTTGGGTCAGGAGGTTTCCTCCGACTGGGAACGAAGCTGGCTCACGGGGCACCTCGAAAATCAGGTCGCGGCTGCTCCGGACAAGGCGAGGCAGTTCTTCGAGGAGCGTTACCGCGAACTTTTTTCAGCGCCTTACTGGACCTACCTCACACTCAAGCACCGTCACTATCAGGGATTGCTGAATGATTACCTGCGTAGCTCCGCGAACAAGGATCGGTTGGATGCCCTCCGTGCAGAATTTACGCATTCCGAAAACCACACGGAGTTTCCGGAGTGGATCAATCAGTTGGATTTCAGGGAGCTGGAACTTTTTGTCCGGAAGGCCCGCTCTCTGCTTGCCAAGCAGCGTGATGTCCTGCCCGTTGGAGCGGACAAATTGTCAGAGAGTTTTGGAGGCGGTGCCTCACGGAAATCTGGGGCCGCTTTGCCCGACCTCTCCGAGCGCTTCAGACAGTGGCTGAGTCAAAATCAAACCGGGTTGCAACGCTTGGAAAAATCCTTCAGCAGCATTTTGGAATGCAGTGCCCCCTACTTCTTCCCACAAGTGAGCGCGTACCAGCCGGAAAAACGCGACCTGCTCTTGCAGCAGTTGGGAAGTCAGCCCGACGAATCCGAGGAACTTCCCGGACTCCTAGCCGAAATCCTGAGCCGCAGCGACGAGGATGCCCTCGATTCCCGCCGAGTTGAATGGAGGTTGGTTCCGGAAGCTCTGGCTGGAGAGGCGAACTTGGCTTTGTTGGAAAACCACCGGGAGCGCAGCCGCATTCACGGATTCAAGCTGCCGTGGGCGGTTCGTCACGAGACCGAGGGTTCGTCGATCACGCTACCGACAGGAATGGGCGGTTTGCTGCATTATGGGCTGGCGTGTTTTGGAGAACCGGCGAATACTGGTTCTGCTGTGCAGGCCGGAATCCTACTGCGCCTCTTGGTGCAGGGTATGAAAATCGGCGGCGGGTCAAGAGTTGTTCACGTTGGTAAACTCCCCTATTATGCGGTTCCGCTGGAAACGCTTGGTGCGTTCCGGGGAGTGCTGCTGAGCGCGATGCTCGTCCTCGTTCTCCGTCATCAGCTTGAGGTTCCGGCTGCTTTTCAACGGCTCATCTTGCGCGAGTGCCGGATGGGCGTTGCACCCTAATCAGATTTTGCCAGTGAATCCCCCAACCAGCAAAGAAGTCTTCGAGGTCAAGGTTTATGGAGTGCTGGGCCACAGCGGATCGCTCAACATGAGTATCCCCCGCCCACTGCTCAACGAGAGCAGCATCCTTGAGATTGAGAGACGCCGCTACACCGTTGCTTCTGTGATTAAAAAGGATCAGCAACCCCACGCGATCAACGTCCTACCCATCGAGAAAAAATAAGTAGCTGCACGGAGAGACCGCCTTGCCGAATCAGAAAAAACAGCGCAGCAGGAGATAGGGTGAACGTGCGCCCTGTTCCGGATCGAGCGGAAAACCCTCGCTGACGGGTGGAGCGAAATCCTCCTTGCTGGTATTGTAACGTCGGTTTTGATTGTTGTCGGTGCAGACCACCCGGACAGTGCGTTCGGTGTCACCCTGAACGCAGCGCAGGGTTTTACTCTCCCAGAGCAGTTCGCTCTCGATGTTCGTCCGGAAGGCTTCAACAGAGCAGAACCATCCGGAACTGGTTTTGTACACCTCTCCTTCGCCCATGACTGGAAAAGTCACATGGGCCGTGCCCCAGCCCTCCGGGTAGGCCAAAATCTCCCACTTGAAGAAATCGGCGTGGACGATTCCGACACCGACGAACAGCCAACAAACTGCGATCCTCAGCCCTCGCCGTTTGGGGTGGGCAGTGGGCTTGGGTTTCCACTTCCGGAGTTTTTGGTGTGGTAGCAAAACAGTTGTTCTCATCATCGGCTCAGCAAGGCATTGGCTCTGCATTCCTCTATGCGGTTGAAGGGAGCACTCGGCTTTCATGCACGGTGGGGTTGACCAAGACGCTTGCCCTTTTGCCAACTTTGGTAAACGATTTCAGTTGAATCCGCAATAGGATTTTCAACCCATCTCATTTTTAATTGAACATGAGCAGCCTTCTTAACGATCTGGATGTTTCCTACACGGCATCCGACGCAGCAGTTGTTGAAATCTTGGAGAACGCTTACAAGCTGCTCAAGAGCCGTTTCTATGACCGGGCGAAGGTTGAGTTCAACAAGGCACTTGACGAGGACCACGATCTTGCCACACAGGTGGTACTCGCCCTCTACCGTCAGATGGAATCCTCTGGGGATGTGGAGGGGCTGCTGGCGTTGGGAGCGAACGTCCTGAACCGCGATCCGGGCAACGTTGATCTCGCCAATTTGTTGGGGAACGCCTATCGGCGGCAGGGGAACATCACGCAAGCCCGGAACATGTATCAGCATTGCCTCAAGCACGATCCTAAATTCCGCAATGCCACTTACAACCTTGCTGCCATGCTGGCGCGAGTGCCGCTCTTTGACGGGTCGGCGATTTCGGCGATTGTCGAATTCGAGAACCTTGAAAATTTCAAGTATCCACAATGCGAGACTGAGGTGATCGAAAGCCTCGTCGAGCAATTTCGGCCTCCTGAAGCAGAGGGGGAAGACAAGAATGACACCCCTGCAAAAGCAGAAGTGCTGAAAGACGAGGCGGTGGAGCAGATTGGAGAAGCCCTCTCGGACCTCAAGGTGTCAGGAACCGAGGGGGCAGAAGCAGCGGACGAACCTCATCCGCTAGACCTGCTGGAACACATTGAAGTCACGATGGATCCAGAGCATCCGGACGAACACAACACGCTGTTGAACCTTGCGTTCAGTTGTCTCGATCAAGAGGAAGGCCGTACTGCCCAGCTCATTTTTGACAAGCTGTTGGAGCGCGATCCGGGGAACTTGGACCTGATCTGCTTTCGGATCATCACCGATGCGCTGCAAGAGGAGGTCAACTCGGCAGAGGAACAGCTCAACACTTTCCTCAAGCAACATCCCAACCACCGCTATGCCAACGTCAACTACGGAATCCTGCTGCGGCGCCAGCGCAAGGTCGCCCAAGCGCGTACTTACTTCTTCATCGCTTACAAATTGCTGGAACGCACCAAAGGTGAGTACGAGATCGCGAAGGTGCTGGAGGAAGCCGAGCGCCACGAGGAAAATGGAGCTGCCCGCAAGGCGTTGGAACTGTACGAACCGATTCTGGACGAGTTGAACGAACCAGCACGGATCAACCGCGTCGCAGGAATGCTCCAGACCTTCAATCGCCCCCGTAGCGCCCAGCGTGCGTACAAATTGACCCTCAAGCTGGATCGCCGCAACACCGACGCGATGAAGGGACTCAAGGAAATCCGGGACGGTTACTTGAAGGAACTTGACAAGGCACTGCGGGCCGATCAGATGGCCAAGGCAGCAGAACTGATGAACTATGCGCTGGAGATCACCCCGTCCAACGAACTGCTTACCCGGGGGATTGAGCTGTTTGAATTGATGGACAATAAAAGTCGTGTCCGGGAACTCAAGGAATTACGGGAGAGCCTTGGGGCCAAGGCCACCCATCGGCAGGTGCAGGCCAAGCTGCTTCAGGCTCAAGATTTCGAGGCCAAACGCAATTTTAAGGCCGCAATCAAAGCGTATGAAGAGGCGATCAGGATCGAACCACGTCGGGAGGTGTACAAGCACATGGTCGCACTCTGTGAGCGCATCCAACGTCCTGATCTTGCGGAAAAAATTTCCGAGTGGTTCAATCAAAAGGAGGGCGAACGTGAACGCGAACGCCGCGCAGCCAAGCACTGACTCCGAAGCGGCAAGTGTGCAGTCGGTGAGGAGGTGAAGAACCGATGAAAGTGTTGGTGTTGGGAGCAGGAGTGGTTGGAGTGACAACCGCCTACGAACTGCTTCAGGATGGTCATGAGGTCGTGGTATTGGAGCGCGAATCCACTCCGGCTCAGGGCGCAAGCCACGCCAACGCAGGGTTGCTTGTGCCCGGTGCTGCCCTCGCATGGGGGTCTCCGGAACGCCTGCGCAGTTTGCCCAAGGTGTGGTTGGGTTTGGAACAGGCCATGCGCATCGGTTTTCCCGGACCCCACCTGATTTCGTGGGGACTACGTTTTCTCAAGGAATGCACGACCGAGGCGTGGCGGCGCAACACACTCATCCGGCAGCGCCTTTCCCTCTACAGCCAAACTGTGATGGCCGCAGTGCTGGCGGAATCCGGAGTGAAGTACGACCGCAGAACAGGCGGCGTACTCTCCATTTTTCGCGACTCCCGCTCGTTGGAGCACGGCAACCGCCTCCGGGACATCCTTCGCGAAGACGGACAAAAGTACGAGTTGCTCGATGCCGCGCAACTTGTGAAACTCGAGCCTGCCTTTGCAAACGCGAGAACCACGCTGGCTGGGGCCATTCTCTGTCCCACGGATGAATCCGGAGACTGCCACGGGTTCACCCAAAATCTCGCACAAATCTGCCAAGCACGTGGTGCAGCCTTCCAGTTCGGAGTCACGGCCCGGCATTTCATCTCGGATGGGAATCAAGTTACCAAAGTGGCTACGGATCACGGCGAATTTAGTGCTGATGCCTTTGTTCTCTGCCTCGGCTGCTGGAGTCCGCAACTCGCAGGCAGCTTGGGCGAAACGCTTTCGATTTATCCTGTCAAGGGACTCTCTCTCACACTGCCGATCGAATCCGGACACCAACCGCCCACGCTGAGCTGTTCGGATCAGGATGCTCACATCGCCTGCTCCCGGTTCGGCGATCGGCTGCGCGTGAGTTCGCTGGCCGCATTTGTCGGTTTCAACACCAAACACCGTCCCCGTCAGTTCGAGTACACTCTCAAGAGCATCCGCGAGTTGTTCCCAAACGGCGCCGACTACGAACGCCCAAAATACTGGGCGGGCCTGCGCCCCATGACACCAGACAGCGCACCGATTCTCGGACGTGGAAGGCATCACAATCTGCTCTTCAACACCGGACACGGTTCCCTCGGCTGGACGATGGCCTGCGGTAGCGCACGCATCACCGCCGACCTGCTTTTGCGCCAGCCTCCCGGAACCGACCTCAGCGGACTCGGCCCACGCTGAGCAAGCGTTAAATCTTGCCGTGTCGGAAGCTGCCCCTTGCTCAAGTTGGATCACCCGGCACCTCGACGCGATCCAAAACGTGGTCCGCCTCCTGTGCCGCAGAAAATCGCTCTCGCCTGAGGATTGCGAGGATTTTGAGTCCGACTTGCTGCTGCGGTTGGCGGAAGACGAAACGGCCCTCTCGGAAACCATACGCAACGCGCCCGCCGCTTTTTTCCACACGCTAGCCGCGAATCTGTTTGTAGACCGGCAACGGGAACAATCCGGACGCTGGCAACCTTCGACTTCGGCGCAAAAGCATGGTCCGTCCGCCGTTTTGCTCGAACGGCTCTTGCACCTTGAACGCCTGACGGTTTCCGAAGCCTTCCAGGTCCTCACCATCAACCATCGGCTCAACCTCAGCCTCCCGGAGTATCGCTCGCTGCTTGCCGTCGTACAACTGCCCAAGACGCGTGAGAGCATCGTCGAGTTTCAGGAAGAGCGTTTTTCCAACGAATCCAACAGCATTGAGGAAGCACGCAAGTTGGCTCTACGACGGTTGATCCTTGCAGGCGTTGGGGAACTCGCCGAGCAGTTTGCTCCGGAAGCCACCTTGGTCATCAAGCTCCGCTACTTGGAAGATGTTTCAATTTCTGAGATCGCTCGCGTCCTCCGCAAGGAACGACACCAAATCCGTTACCTCCACGACCAAACCCTTTTGGAATTGAAGAATCGACTGCTTGAGCGAGGCTTCACGGAAGTCGAGTTGCTGGAGGTGATTCGCTAGTTTTTCTCCCGCCACAAAATATTTCTCTCAAAATCCGGGGTTTATCCGTCTCTAAGGGTAAGAACCAAAACGGAGTTCCATGCATTGCCCTGACGTCCACCTGCTGACCGAGTTCATCGAAAATCGTCTCA